>Ga0209542_10001474_pt1 | contig 55147 bp, 68 predicted proteins | sample RifCSPhighO2_01_FD_184028 | JGI IMG/M metagenome (GOLD analysis project Ga0209542, IMG submission 184028) | Soil microbial communities from Rifle, Colorado - Rifle CSP2_plank highO2_0.1 (SPAdes) (version 2) | ecosystem: Environmental > Terrestrial > Deep subsurface > Rock core/Sediment ... | reverse complement strand
TTTAGCTACTTTTAAAGATTTTCCTTGTTTTCTTACAGATCTTTTAATTTTCTCATATTGTCTCTTTCTTTTCTCACTGGTTACACCTCTTGGCGGCATAATTCCTCCTTAAAGATAATTAAACAACAGCATTAATAATCCTGAAATTATAAAATACAAACCAACAATTAATCTTAAGAAATTTGGAAATGCTAAAACAAGTATTCCAAACAAGATTGTTACCATTGCAATAATAGTTACAGATAATATCATAAAAATTAATTGATTTAGTTATTAATAAGTTTAATGTATAGATTTTATAGTTTACAATCACTGCAAACACCAGTTAGTTCAATTTGAAAATGACAAACTTCATCTACAAAATCACTAAGAAAATCAGCATTCTTAATTTTAATATGTTTTACTTTACCGCATTTTTCACAAGTAAAATGAGCATGATTAGTTGTAGAATTAGAATAAATCTTTTTATTATCGCAAATAAAATGATGTATATTCCCATCTTTCTCTAAATTATTAAGAAATCTATAAACAGTAGCTAAACTTATTTTTTTATTTTTCTTAGCTATTTTAGTATGAAATTCATACGCATCAAAAAAAGAATTAAAACTTTTAACTTGTTCATACAAAAGTTTTTTCTGATTAGTCATTCTTCGCATAATAAAAAAATAGAGAAAAAGTATATAAAACTTATTGAGAATGGTTATCAATAAAGCTTATAAATAAAATAAAGTTAAATATTGTATGGAATTAGCAACTATTTGGCTTTATAGCTTAATAAGCACATTAATTGTAAGTTTAATTTCTTTAGTAGGAGTAATAACTTTATCTATAAAAACTAAAAATTTACAAAGATATTTATTATATTTAGTAAGCTTCTCAGCAGGTGCATTATTAGGAGATGCATTTTTACATTTATTACCAGAAACAATAGAAGAGTTTGGTTTAACACTAGAAATATCTTTAGCAATATTAACAGGAATAATAATTTTCTTCATAATTGAAAAAGTAATACATTGGAGACATTGTCATGTAGAAGAGGAACATCATCATCCATTTGCAATAACAAATTTAATTGGAGATATAGTACATAACTTTTTAGATGGAATAATAATTGGTGCTTCTTATCTAGTAAGTATACCAGCAGGAATGGCAACAACAGTAGCAGTTATTCTTCATGAAATACCTCAAGAAATTGGAGATTTTGCAGTTTTATTACATGGAGGATTCACAAAAAATAAAGCATTATTAATGAATTTTTTAACAGCATTATCAGCAGTTCTTGGAGTAGTAATTGTATTAATCGCAAGTAATTATATTGGAAGTTTAACAAAATATTTAGTTCCTATTGCAGCAGGCGGATTTATTTATATTGCTGGTGCAGATTTAATTCCAGAATTACATAAAGAAGTAAAAATATCAAGTTCATTAATACAATTAATTTCATTTGTTATTGGAATTTTAGTAATGGTTTCTCTATTATTTTTAGAATAATTATTTTTCCCAGTGCATTAAAGCTCTTTGATAATAAAGAACTTGTTTTCTTTCTTTACTAGTTAAAGATTCTATATCTAAATCACATAATCTAAAACCAGTATCTGAAAAACCTCTTTCTTCATAAAATGCAGATTCTCTTGGATCAGCAACTAATTGCAAAGCTCCATATCTATTTTGTAAATGATCAAGAAAAGCACTTCTATGATCTTGTCCATCAAGAGATTCAACATCATCAAAAAAAGCATAATCTCCAAGAAAACTATTTCTATAACGAAGAAAAATTGAAGCTAATTCTACTTCATTTCCTTTTAAATCTACAAAATCATCACATCCATTAGAATAAATTAAACTATTAAAAAAACTAGAAAGATCTGCACGTTTAGGCGAATAATGAACTGAATAAGCTTGTACAATATTATCACCAACTACAAGAATTCTAGGATGAGGAAAAATAAAAGTATGGTCTGTTACGTCAACCAAACCACTGTCTCTAACTCTAGAATTTAAGGCTAATTTATTACGAGCTGAAATAAGAGAACTTAACGTAGAACTATTTAACTCATCCAAACCAAATCTACCCATGCTATTTTAGTATGCGAAAGCCTTTTAAAATTTTATATACCACTGTATAATGTAGGTAAAGTACTTAACCAACGCACCCAATCAAGTTTTAGTTCTGAAAAACTAAATTTTGAGGGTTGTGAGGAAAGTCCGTCCACTACCGTAAAAGGTCTCTTAAGAGGATTACTTACTAAGTAAGTTCCAGTAATGGAAGGAAACCTTAAAGAAACGGCACGCCCCATAAGATTGGAATGATTCAGTGAGGGTTTTGGTGACAAAACTTAGATAACCTGTTGACGTCCTTATGGGAAACGATGAAACGAAGGACCTGATCAGTGCAAGTTTACGAAACACAGGAATCAAACCTGGTTTTTACAACGCTTAGTAGAATGTTAAGACAAAGCATCGCGAGAAATTCAATGTTTTTCGTTTGGCTTTGACAAAAGACGGCTTACACTTTACCTACATTATTTTCTTAGAAAAAATAATAAATACTTAAAATAAATTTAATACTATGGGTAAAATTCCAAGAAAAATTCTTAGTAATAAAATAAAAGGTTATATTGTAATAAAAAACTGGGGTGTTTTTCCATTCGAAGATGAACAAGATAAAGAAATTTTAAAAAGATTAGGAAAAGAATATTTAGAAAACGAAGGGACAAAATATATGGCTAGAAAAAATAATTTTCCAATTTTAAATATAAGGTTAGCTCGAGTTGTTGATAAATCACTAGGAGATAGTTTAGGAGACGATTTATTAGATATTTTAAGAGATCATATACTCGAAAACTTACCATATTTAGAAGAAAAAATAATAAAAGATCTTAAAAAGTTAAGAGAAAAAAGCGGAAAAGACATTATTTCTATAAAAGTAGAAGATATCTAAACAAATAAATGTAAATAAATTCCAACAACAATTACAACACCTATAGCAACAAGAACATACATTGGCGGAATTTCTAAAGCGCCTTTAATTTCATCAGAATAATTTATTAATCCGCCTCCAGAAGAAGGCATTCTTATACCACTATCAGCCATAAAATAAGGATATAAAACAACTATATAAAATTAACTTAACAGCTCAGTTTAAAGATAAATTTATATACAAAAAACAAAACTCTTAAATATGAATAGCGAAAAAGCTACAGAAAAATTCTTCACCCATGGAATAGAGCGTTACGGTACTTTTCATGGAAACTATTTAAACTTTGGTCTATGGGAAAACAACATAACTAATTATATAAAAGCTGCTGAAAATATGATAAGCAGAGTAGCTTCAAAAATAAAACTCAATAAAAATTCAATTCTATTAGATGTTGCTTGCGGAATGGGATCTCAAGACCTATTTATAATAAAAACATTTAATTGTAAAAGAATAAATGCAATAGATTTAACTACTAAACATATTGCTATTGCAAAAGAAAGAAATACTTTCCCAAATATTACTTATCAAGTAGGAAATGCTTGTGCTATCCCTTACAAAAAAGAAACATTCACCCACGTTACAGGTATAGAAGGACCAGTCAATTTTAACACTCGTGAAAAATTCTTCCAAGAAGCATACAGGGTCCTCAAACCTAAAGGAAAACTTGGAATCAGCGATTTTACCTTGAAAAGAAAACCAAAAAATAAACTAGAATTAGTTTTAGTTAAATTCTGCACTTGGCTGTGGCATATTCCATGGGATAATGTCGATACTAAAGAAACTTATAAACATAAATTAGAAAGAAATGGATTTATAAAAGTAGAAATTGAAGACGTCAGCAGCTTTGCATATCCTGGATACTACAATGAACAAGCTAAACTAGAAACAAGAAAAGCTTTGTATAATATACGTGGTCAAGTTATTGGAAGAATAAGTTTTTTCATTGACTGGGTAACTTATGTTCTATATAAAAAAGGATTAATTGGATACATTCTTGTCTCTGCTGAAAAGAAATAATTCCTTCTGTACTTTAAATTTGGCAAATATTTAAATAGAATATTACTAAAATAGCCTTAATGACAAAAAAAGAAATCGCTGCTGGAATAATACATAAAGTACCAAAAGATTTAGAAAAAGCAATTGTCTCTTCTCAGAAAACTCTAGATGCTTGGAATGATCTTACATCTCTTGGACGTAATGAATGGATTTGTTGGACTACCTCAGTCAAGAAACCTGAGACAAGAAAAGAACATATCGAAAGAGTATGTGCCGAAATAACAAAAGGAAAACGTAGACCTTGTTGCTGGTCTGGCTGTCCTCATCGTTAAAATAAATTAATTTTGTTTCTTTCCACACCAAGGACAAAACCATTCTTGCGTTTCAGGTGCATCTCCAATACTCCACCATTTATTACAAAATTCACAAATAAAATGAAATAAATTCTCATGAGATTTTTTAACCATTTAAATCTCATCCACTTTTAAGCTAATTAAATTCTTGTAATCATCATATTTTGCATGTGCATGAAATTTTTTGTCCTGAAAAAGTAAAGGAAGAAGTTTTTTATCTGCTTCAGGCATTTCTAAATTTTGAGTTTCATTTTCATCAACCCAAACTAATTTACCTTCTGGCGAGTTTTCCATCAACTCTCCTTCGAATCCTTCAGAAATAAAAATATGAGCTTCCCAATCAACATCAGAAGGCCTTGAAAAAGTAACTACTCCCTTCCATATTGGATTAATATTAATACCTGCTTCCTCTTTAACTTCTCTAATTACACAATCAATAGGACTTTCTCCTTGTTCTGCTTTTCCTCCAAGTCCTCTAAAAAATTGTTTATTATTCAATCCTTCTTTTTTATTTCTATGTAAAAAAAGTATCTTTCCTTTATCTCGAACATAACAACAAGTAGAAATTATTTTAGCATATTTTTCCATGCAATTTACTAAGTATTATTATTTATATAATTTTTCTAAATAACATTTAGTAACTAAAAATTAAATTTAATAACATATTATTCGAAAATCCTTCAAAAATTTCTAACAAATTCATTTAAAGAATAATTAACTAATAGATAAAAGAGGTGATTAATATTATTGAAATAAGTTTACATCTATATGGAAAACCAAGTTGGGATTTAGATATTGAAGGTAAAAGCTACATTGATCCACTTATATTTAAAAAACATGCAGATCATATGAGAGATCACTTATATTTTATAGGTGAAGTACTAGAAAAATTACAAGAAAATAATTGGAAGGTAGCTGAATCTTATGGTGCAATATATGCATTAAGCGTGTATAAAGAAGGTGTTGATACTAAAGAAGATGCAGAAAAAGAATTAATTAAAATTGGAATAGATCCAGAAGAAATAGACATTATGGAGCTAGAAGATGAAGACGATGACGACGACACGACAGACCTGTACGCGTAAGAGTTTTTAAATAAACTTTCTTATTTTTAATATGAAAAATAAAGAATTATGAATTTATTGAGAAAGATTTAAATACTTATTTACCTTATTTAAGTTAAATAAATGTGGAGGTAAGTAAATGGTTAATATGACTTTAGCATTGCCAGAAGATATTCATAGTAAAATGAAGCATTTTTCTGAAATTAAATGGACAGAAGTAGCTAGAAAAGCAATTGAAAATAAATTGAAAGATTTAGAAGTATTAGAAAAAATAGCTTCTAAAAGTAAGTTAACACAAAAAGACATGGAAGAACTTGGAAAGAAAATTAAGATGGCAGCTTCAAAGAGATTTATGGAACAATGACTATTGTTGTAGATTCGAATATTATATTTGCTGCCCTAATTAAAGATTCAACAGTAAGAAAAATAATTTATCAGATAAATAATAGTTTTGTAATACCTGAAATAGTATTGGAAGAAATAAGAAACTATAAAAAAGAAATTTTAGAAAAATCAGGATTATCTGAAAAATATTTTGAAGAAGCTTTAGGTCTAATACTAAAATGTATTAGAATTATTCCAAATGAACAAATTCATAATTATAAAACCGAGGCTTGGAATTTAATAAAAGATCATTCTCCTGAAGACGTTATGTTTATTGCTTGTGCCTTAGCTTTTGAGGATAGCATTTTATGGTCTGATGATAAAAAGTTAAAGAGACAAAATAAAATTAAAGTATTAAACACTTCTGAATTGATCAAGACATTTCAGTAGAAGATTTTTATTCAAGAATATTTAAAATAAATTATATGGTAGAAAATATATATTCCATCATACACGACGCCCACGCTTACCCCCTTTTTTACGACAGCTATCTGTAGGGAAAGTTGTTACATCTTCAATAACACCAATTCTAAATCCTAATCTACTTAATGCTCTAACAGCAGCATTTGCACCAGGTCCTGTACTACTTGGTCCATTATGTCCACCAGGAGCTCTAACTTTAATATGTAAAGCATTAATTCCTTTTTCTTTAGCTTGTTCAGCAGCAATCTTAGCAGCATTCATAGCAGCAGTAGGAGAACTTTCCATTCTGTGAGCTTTAACAACCATACCACCAGAAGCTTTTCCTAAAGTTTCGCAGCCAGTAACATCTGTAATATGAATAATTGTATTATTATAACTAGAATAAATATGCGCAATTCCCCATCTAGATTTTCCTTCAATCATACTTCAACCCTTCCAACTTCTTTTTCAATTTTATCAAGTTCAGCTTCACTTATACCAATGTCAGCATCAGGTTCTGCATTTTCAATTTTCTTCTTAGCTTTATCTGCTTCCCTAACTTGAGTCTTCTTAACTCTTTCAGGATGTTGATCAGAATTCAAACTTGAATTTGCATTAAATGTAATTAAAGATTCTTCACTTCTATTAACATAATAAGAAGGAATTGTTATTTTTTTACCATTAACAAAAATATGACCATGTAAAATAAATTGTCTTGCTTGTTTTGCAGTTAAGCATAAACCCATTTTGAAAACAATTGTTTGTAATCTTCTATTTAATAAATTTTTAATATCTAAAGCTAAAACATCTGCTAAAGAAGTTCCTTCAGCAATTAATGATAATTTATTTAATCTATCCAATAATTGTTTTTCTTCTAATTCTGCTTGAGGATTTCCTTTACTTTTTTCACGGATTAATTTTTTAACTTGCGTACTAATTCTTCTTAAATCAGATCTAATTTTCCAAATTTCTCTTTTATTTTTTAAACCATAATCTCTTTCTAGAACTTTTTCTTCTTTTATTCTCCACAATTGCCATGGATGATCAGGACTTTTATATTTTCTTCTGGATTTTCTTGGATCTCCCATTTTACTTTTTTCCTCCAGCAGCTTTACCAGATTTAGCAGGTGCAGCAGCTGGTTTTGCAGGAGCAGCTCCAACCTTTTGTTTCATAACACCAAGTGCTCTTCCATGTCTAAAGTGACTTCTTGTTCTTTGTCCTCTAGATGGTTGACCTAATGCATGTCTAATTCCTCTATAAGCTTTAATTTTCTTTAATTTTTTAATATCTAAATCAACAGTAAAATTCCAATCAGAACCAGTTAAATGTTTAGTTTCTCCTGTTTCTATATCTAATCTTCTATTAAACATCCAATGTGGTAAAGATTCAGGTTTTTTCAAAATTTCTTCAATGCTTTTAGCATCTTGTTCAGTTAACAAACCTGCTTTTTTAGTCTTAGGAATATTTAAAGCAATACAAATAGCATTACTTAATGAAAATCCTATACCTTTAACTTTCAATAAAGCCATAGAAATTGGTTTACCACCTATTAAATCTGTATTTAAAACCCTGAAAAAAGGCTTTATCTGTTGTTTCTCTTCACTCATAGAAAAACTGACTATAGCCTTATTTATAAATGTTTTTATCGAATTTATCTAAATACTGGAGGCCTTTTTGGAACAACTTCTACTACAACATAACTGTTTGCAGGATAACCTTTACTTAGAACATAATTTTGAACAGTAATTGCTAAATTAACTGTATTTTTTCCTTCTGCTCCATGAAATTCAACTTCTTTTCTTTGATTAGGGAAATCAGATTTTAAAGCACCGCCTGCAAGAAGAGGTCTTCCATTTTCATCTGTAACAAAAGAAAATTTATTTCCTGGAGAAACCCTACGATCATTATCTAAAACTATTAATTCTTCTTCATGAACAATACTAGAAGAAAGCTTGTAATCATCTTTCATTTGTTTAAAGTATTCAGGTTTTAATAAAAGTTTACCAGGTACTTCATTATTTTTATAAGTTAAAGAGCTAACTCTTTTTGTTGGAACATAAGGTTGAATTTGAACTAAAGTTTCTTCAGTTGTTTCATCTAAATCATCATCACTTCCAGATTTTTTTAATTCAAGATCTGGTTCTTTATTTTCTCTTTCAGGAGGTTCTACTGTGAAATCTTGCATTCCGGTTTTTTCAGATGGTCTAACATCAGGAAGATCTGTTGTTGTGTCTGCTCTCTCCACTTGATCTAAATCGCCCTTTCTAGGATCTTGAGTAGAAATAACACTATTTGTTAATGCTTTTTGATAATCAATATTTTCTTCAGCAAACTTTCTTCTTAATTTATTTTCTCTATGAACTTCTTGTTCATCTTTAGAAGATTCAACAACTTGAATATTTCCATCATCCATAACAACAACTTTAGCTAATGAATCAAATTTATTTACACCGATTTCAAATTTATTGCTATCTACAATGACCATTGGTACAGTAGGTTGAGTTAAACTTTCTTTAGGAGAAAGTCCATATCTATTTGCAAATTTTCTTTCATACTCTTTACCAAGAAATTTAACATTACCAACTGAAGGAATTATATCTTTAGGATAAACACTTATTTCTCTATTTCCATTTACAATTTTACTCTTCCAAGCTTGTGCATTCAAATTAACTCTAGGTAAATATAATTCCTCAGGTGAAGGAAGAACTGGTGGTGGGAAAACTTCCATTTCACTGCCGCTTCCTAAATTAAAACTTAAATCTATATCTCTACCTTCAGTACTAAAACCTCTAATTAAAGTATCAGTATCTTGAACTTCAAATTTCAATTCTCTATTTTCTTCATCACCAACATTTACAATTAAAGAATCCTCTATTTTTCTAAGACATGTTATTTTATTTGCTTTACAATAATCAAAAACAGGATCATCGACATCAGTATCTAAAATTAAAACAGATTGAGATTCTTTTTCAACTTCAAATAACAAATCATCTTTTACTGCTATTCCTTTTTTAACTAAAAATCCAGTTCCTTCTTGTCTATTAACAATGTCAACAGTATAAGGAGAAACAACATTCCCACTTCCATCTGAAAGACTTCCAATATTAATAGATTCTCTGCCTGCTACACTTATAATTACCTCATCACCAGTACCTTCAATTAAAGTTCCATCTATAAAAAAATCATCTTCACCGTTTACAGAAATACTATTTCCTGCAGAATTTCTATTAAAAGATCCATCTTCTAAAGGCAAGTCAATAAAAACTTCTCTGCCTTTTAATTCACTAATTGAAATAAGACTTTCTTCCCCATTATAAATTATATTTGCACCTTCTGGTAATTCATATGCTTTATTTCCTAAAACATAAGTACTTCCAGATTTAGAATCAACAACAATATTTGCTTCAGTAACTTCTCCTTCATCATTTAATTTTATTATACTTCCTTTTTTCATACCTGTAAAAGAAATTGGTCTTTTGTCTTTTAAATTAATTACTAGATTTTCATCTGAACTAGTAACACTTAATTCAGTAATTCCATTTTCTTTAGTTCCTTTAAATCCTTTTAATTTAATTTCATTTCCTTCTTCTTTAGCTAATTTTTCATTTAAAAAATATTTAGAAGCATCAACACTTTCTGCATCTTTTCCTATAAAATCAATATTTTTAAAATTAACATTTCCTTCAGAATTAATTTCAAAATGATTTTTTTCTGAACCAGGAGGATTTTCCCAACCGCAAACTTCTTGACCTTTATTTTCTGCAACAAAAGAAGGCTTACAAATATAATTTCCACCAAACCCAACTTTTCCTGCATTGTATAATTCATCAATTCCACTTTTTATTTGTAACATCCAGCCAATTCTAGGTTCAGCTTTAGCTAATTGTGTTAAAACTTCTTTACTAACAGCACCTTTTGCATATTGAGCAAGTACATCACCAGGACCAAAACCAGGATTAGCAACAAAAGTTAAACCTTGTAAAATTTCAGGACCAGTAGGACCAACAACACCTGCTAATTGATTAGAAGCTACACCTTTGAATTTATCTTTAGCAAGATCTGAAGCTTTATCATTTCCAGCAATGCCAGCTAAGAAAAATAAAGTTGGAGTTGCTAAACCAATAACTAAATCCCACGGAATACTTCCACCAGAACTTTCATTATTAGCTACATTAGTCTCTTCTTTATTTTTAGTATCAACAGGAGGTTTTGCTCCACCACTTTCATCACTATCTGCAGGACCAAAACATCCAGGATCTTTTTTCTTTATGTCTCCATTTCCATCATAATCAACTAAGCCATCTCCATCATTATCTAAACCATCATCACATTTACTATTCAAATTAAAACTTTGATTTTTTGCATCATCTCTTTTAGTAAAATTAGTAGAATTAGTTTCATTAGCAGCTAAAACATTAAAGCTAAGTAAAATTAAAATAACAACAAAAGTAAATATTTTTTTCATTCTTTAAACCTCAATGCAACAATAAATCTATATGGTTCCTCAAGCAATAAATATTGATTGTCAGTATAAATAAATTCAACTTCATTAGAAACTTGATTATAAATACCAACACTTAAATTACTAGCAAATCCAATATCATATAAACAACTAACACAAATATCTTGATAATTTTTTTGTTCATTTAAAGATAAAACAATAACATCATAAATTTTATCTAAATTATTATTAACTGGGATATCAAAATCTTTTAAAGTAAATATTTTTTCATCTTTTCTTACTTCAATTGGATATTTAATATCAAAAACAACTTGTTGATCACTTATCTTAACATTACTAGAAAGCTTACTGGATTTAATATCAAAACTATTATTAAATTGATTAAAATTTTGAATACAATATTTTAAATTCTCATTAAAATAATTACTTAAACTTCTTTCAATAATTTTTCTAGAAGGAATTCTTAATTGTCCGTCAAGATAATAATATGGAATTTCTCTTTGATTAGAAGACGTAGTAATTCCATAATAACCACCACTCAAACCAATTGTTGCTAATGATTCATCAGCAGTTTTTTTCACACAATCTAGAACAAAATTATTTACAGGTTCTACTTCTTTAGGAATTGCTAAACTAGAAATTAATTGTTTATCTCTTAAAAAATCTAAAATATTATCTTTAAAAACAAAACCTAAAATAACAGTAGTTAAAATTATAATACCAACTATAAACCAGATTGCGATCTGTCCTCTTTTTTGCATGAACTATTAGAAATTATAAGCTATATAAAATTAACTTTTTAATCAAAAAAGTTTAAATAAGAAGTCTCTAATAAACAAGAAGAGTAATTAGAGTTAAAATGAAAAAAGAAAATATTAATGTTCCTGAAAGTGGAGTTACTGCTTTTGGAGATAAGATTTACAGTATAAAAGAGATTTTCAATAATAAAGAAGTTGAAGATTATCTAAAAGACGAACTTTTACTATTTTTTGAAGATGTTGAATTAAAAGAAGAATCTAGAAATAAAATTGTAGAAAAAATAATTTCTTCAGCCAAAAATTATAAATCACTTAGAGAATATGAAAAAGAAATCTATAAATTTCTTTCAGATCAAAATGTGTTTGATAAACTTAAGAAAAAAACAAGTGGTAGATCTGAAAAGATGTACGAACTTATTTCTCCATTTATAATTAAGAAAACAGTTTTAGATCTTGGATGTGGAAAAGGTAAAGTTGGAGCTTTAGCATCTAAAGAAGGTTATGAAGTAACTCTCGCAGATGTTTATAAAAATCCACACATTAACCAATTAGATTTACAATTTGTTTTAATGAAACAGGGAAAAGATTTTCCTTTTAAAGATAATTCATTTGATAATATATTTATTCTTGCAATGTTGCATCACACTCAAAATCCGATTCATACAATTAAGGAAACAGCTAGAATACTTACAAAGGGTGGAAGATTACATTTAATTGAAACAGTCTATGGAATAGGTAAAGAGTCATTACCAAAATCTTCAACAACAATAGAAAATAAATTTGCAAGTCTATCTTTTGAATCTCAAAGAATGATAACTATGTTTTTAGATTATTTTGGAAATCACATAACTTGGGATTACACAGAAGATCCAGATAAATTTATTCCTGTTCCATTTAATTTTAATAAACCAAAAAAATGGGAAATTATTTTTAAGAAATTTGGATTTAAGAAAATAATATCAAAACCCATAGGAAGAGATAAAGCATCAGGAGTTTATCACATTCTTTATATTTTCGAATTAGAAATTAAAGTCTAACAAATAAATAATGTTTCTCTGTGCCTTCTAGTTCAAGTAATATTCTTTTAATTATAGCTTTCTCTGGATCAGGTAATAAACTAACCCTATTTTTAAGATCTTCAAAACTTTCAAAAGGTTTTTCTTGTCTAGCTTCAACTATTGCTTGCATATGTTTTTTACCAACACCAGGCAATAATTCAAGACTATGCATTCTCATATTAATAGGTCCAGCTTTATTAAAAAAATCCAAAAACCTTTCTGGTTTATGTGTAACAACTTCTTGTATAATATAATTTAATTCAGATTTAGCTGTCTCTGTAAGTTTACCAGGACCTATTCTTCCAATTATATGATGAATTTTATCTCTCTTACCTTCTCCAATATAAACTTCTTCATGAGGTTGTAAAAAAGATTCTTTTTTTGGAACTAATTCTAGAATTACTAATGTTTCTTTACCTATAGCTTGGGCTATTGGAGTTTTCAGATGCATAGGTCTTCTGTCCATAGGATACCCATGTGGTAGAAAATCTAATATTATTGCTTGTTCTTCTTTTGCCATTTTGAATAATCTCCGAATACATTTTAACCATTAATAACATCTGCAATTTTTTTCAAATCTTCTTGCTTTAAGTTTAGTGATTCACCTGAAAATAACACTTTTATAGTTTCAGTATCACCAGGCATAGTATCAATTAACTTAACAATATGTCTGTCTCTCAATCTTAAATCTAAAGCAATTAATTTAGCATAAAGCTCTTGTGATTTTTCTTTGTTTATACTTACTAGTTCATTCAAATAAACATCAACTTTAGCAGCTCTGAAATTCAATTCTACACCACCAGCTTTGATAACATCAAATTTTTCTTTTAATTCAGCCATAGTTAAAGGCTTTTGTTCAACAATATCAAGTTCAACCATTTACAATCTCCTCAAATGAACTGGATGTACTAAAACAGTCTTTGATTTATTAAGATCTTTAATTTCTACTTGGTAGCATCTTCCTCTTTTAGCCATTACAACACCAGGTTTTCCATGGAATCTAGCATGATAAAAACCAATATGAACACTAGGTTCTGCTACTAAACATACTCTGTCTCCATCTTTAAATTTCTGGAAATATCTTAAAAGTTTAATCTTACCTTTATCTCTAACATTTTTAGCAAGTTTATGTCTTGATTTCCTTCTACTTCCGCCAATTCTTTTAACCATAAAAACGTTAAAATTTAAGAATATTTAAACTTATCGACCAAAGTTTAATTATAAAATTAAAGAAATATCTCTAAATTTTTAAGTATTGTTTTATTTCAGTTTTAAAGTTTTTAACAAGATCTTTAGCAAGATTATCTACATAATGTTGTTTATCTCCAGATACAAGTTTTTCATACATAGCCATAAAAAATCTTTTTGATGCAGACTTTCCCCATTTTTCATCATAATCTCTTTCAACATCAGCTTCAATAGTAATTTTCAAATCACCATCAATAACTTTACTACCATCAACATATCCCTCTTTAGCATTTTTTATTTCATAAACAATAGTTATTATTGCTCGATTATAATCATCATATTTTCTATCCATTTCCCACTTAATTCTAATATTTTTAATAGCATTGCTGCTTTTATCATCATAATTTTTTTCATTCATATCATAATCATATCTAGTAAAAAAAGATTTAGCAAGAGAAAAGAATTCTTTAAAATCAAAAACACCGTGGTAATTGATTTCTTCTGGTTTTAGTATTTTTTCTTTGTGTCTGCTAGTCATATAATTACACCTTGAACTTAATTAATAATGGTTTCGGTTAAAACCTATGAAGGTTAAGTAAATTTTTAACTTCATCCATAACATTCATAGTATCTTTATACGAATCAATTTTAGCTTGTTCAATATTATCAAATAAAACCATTTTTCTATAAATTTTATACATAAGAGTATTTTCATCCCAGCTTTTGTTAGCATTTTCAATAATACTAGAATTAAAATGCATTTCAATCTCAGCTTTATGTTTATTTACTTTTTGTCCTTCAACTTCAACTTCAACCTCAGTCAATCCTAGAATTAAATAAACAATTTCTAATTTTTTTAATATGAAGCCGTCATTTTCTTTTTTACTTGACTGCCAAATAATTTCAACTTGTTTACCATTAGGTTTAATCTTCTCTGCATATTTAATCTCTCCACCTACACAAGGATCAGTATACTCCTCATCAACAATCCATTGTCTAAGTTTCTGATAAACTATTTCTAATTCAAAAACACCTTTGAATTTTACTTTAGCTCCAGTAATAATTGATTCCTCTTTTGGCATTAATATACATTTCTAAAAACTGATTAATAAGTCTTTCTAACTATAAAGTTCCAGCTTGGATTTCACAGAATCATAAAATTCCATTGAAACCATAATTAAAGGAATAGTATATTTATTTTTAATATAATTATCTTTAAACAATCTAAAATACAATTTGAAAAAGAATACCATTAATTTACTGCCACCATATTTATTTTTATAATCTAAAACAAGTTGTGATTTAATATCACCAACACAATCTCCTTTGTAAAAACCGTTTTTAAGTTGATTTATATTAAAAAAAAGTAATTCTACAGTAATTATGTACCTTGCAAATGGATCTAAATCTTTAATAATTAAAGATTTGAATTCGTATTTTCTTCCATATTTATCTGGTTTATTTACATGATCAGATTCAACAAAGTCATAACCCTTTTTATCAGCAAAAGCTTTAGCAGCTTTATAAGCGCCTTCCATATCAAATTCTTCATTTACAATTCTAATTCTTCTCTTAAAAACTTCCATTGACTCTGGTTTAGGCATAATAGAAAAATCATTTAATAGCTTAATAATGTTTTCTATTTACAAACAAAGCCTTATAAATTTTAGCTTTCATATTTTAAATATGAATTTAAGAGAACTAAATTTAAAATTAACAAAAGAATCTTTAAAGAAAGATATAACTAGAGATGTTCTAATAATCCAAACAATTCATACAATAGATGAATTAATAAAAATAATAAATAAATTAGTAGCAAATTTAAGAGAAAGATATGGTTACTATGCACCAAGAACATGCAAAACAGAAGATATAAACCAATTACTAGAAGCAGTTGATAAAAAAATAAAAGAAGATATTGCGATTGAAATGAATAAAGAAGATTTAGCTTCTATTCAAGAATTAGCAGATGAAATAAAAAGTTTAATAAAATTAAAAGAAAGCCAGGAAAAATATTTAGAAATGTTAACAAATAATATCTGTCCAAATCTAGCAAAAACAGCTACAGTTGCTATAGCAGCAAGATTAATTTCTCAAGCAGGTTCTTTAAAACATTTAGCAGAATTGCCATCTTCAACTATTCAAGTTCTAGGAGCTGAAAAAGCATTATTTAGACATTTAAAAATGAAAGCAAAAGCACCTAAATTTGGTATAATCTTTGCACATCCAGACATAAGTAAAGCAGCTCCCCAAGATAAAGGAAAAGCAGCTAGAAAAATAGCAAGTGAAATTTCAAAAAATGCGAAAATAGATTACTTTAGAGGTAAAAAATGGTAGTAGTAAGTAAACGACTAGGAAGTAACGACACAATCGAAAGTGTTTTAAATAGAAAACCTAGATTAATTTTAGAGGGAAGGGGAAATAGTTCGATGACCGAAGTAGAGAAAAAATCTGCAAGAAGAAGAAACAGAACCATTAGTAATGAAATTAAAGCTAAACAAATACAAGAATCTGAAATTGGAATAGTTCAAAGAATTTCTCTAGATGTAATAGTTGATGGTATAGATGGTTCTGGAAAAACAACATTAAACGCAAATTTATACAGCGTTTTAGCAAGAGAAGGAATTCATGTAACAATTGTAAATGAAAGCGAAGCAGATCCTTTCAGAGAAGGAAGAGATAATTATAGAAAGTTTGGAGTTCCCAATCCAAGAGTATTATTACTAAATAAAATTGCAGGAAGAAGAGCAGTAATTCTAAATACAAGAGAAGAATTAACAGAACCAGGAATTCGTTTATATGAAAGAGGATATGGAACAACTCTCGCAGAATACTTGACAAGTACTGCAAGAAATGGTCACTCATCCTCTAACCAAAGATTCGAAGAAATTAGAAGATTAATAACTGTAATTGAAGGAACATACTTAGTTCCAGACCTGCATATAATTTTAGATGTAGATCCTGAAAAAGCAGCAGAAAGAATAGCAGAAAGGTATATATCACAAGCAAAAACACCAGAAGCTAGTGAAGGAGCTCAAGCATTAAGAAGAAAAAGAGAATACTTTTTAGCAATAGCAAAATTCCTTCCAAACGCAACCTATATCGATACTACAGAATTAGGAAAAGAAGAAGTATGCGAAAGAACATTAAAAGCAATTAGGGGTTCAACTAAATATGCAATGTTAAAAAATAGGTAAAATTATGAAAAGTGATTTAAAAGAAAAAAATTATCAAAATTCTACATTTTTAGAAACTACAAAATATCAAGGAATTTATCTATTAAATATAAGAAATAGAAAAAAAATAGTAACAAAAAATCTAACTCATGGAAAAATATTCTTTAATGAAAATAAATATTTAGTAGATAATATTGAGTATAGAGAATTTAATCCTGGTCATTCTAAATTAGCAGCAGCAATAGCAAAAAGAATTTCTTTAATACCTATAAAAGAAAAAGATAAAATATTATATTTAGGTGCTTCTCATGGTTATACTCCTTCTTTCATATCTGATATGATAGGAGAAAATGGAATGATATTTTGTTTAGACTTCGCTCCAAGAGTAGTAAGAGATTTACTTTTTGTATGTGAAGAAAGAATTAATATGTCTCCAATATTAGCAAATGCAAAAAAACCAGACACATATAAAAATAGAATTTCTAAAGTAGATGTTATTTATCAAGATGTAGCACAAAAAGATCAAGTAGAAATATTATTAAAAAATCTAGATTTATTAAATCCAAAAGGTTATGTTTTAATTGCAATAAAATCAAGAAGTATAGATGTAACAAAAAATCCTAGAATAATTTACAAAGAAGTAGAAGAAAAATTAAAGACAAAATTAAGAATAATGGATAAAAAAGAACTTGATCCATATCAAAAAGACCATATTTTCTTTGTATGCCAAAAAAAGTAATATTTATATTTTAATTCTGTATTGCATTTTTATGAAAGAGGTAATAAAAGAGACTAAAGGAAAAAAGTGTGATTATTGCGACGAAATTGCAATGTTCAAAATCTTACAAGAAGGGTTATATGAATATCTTTGTATAACTTGTGTAAAAGATACTGAACAAGCAAAAAAAGAAATAAACAATTAATAAAGTTTCAAAAATAATCTAAGGTTTTACACCAATACCCATCTTCAAAAGAGTCTTAGCAATATTGCCGCAGTAAATGTTCATAATCCTCATCTTTTCTAAAAAATAAATATATTCACTAGGATTATTATTTGTACAATAATCTAATTTATTAAAAATAGGTCCTTTATTAGCAATAACATCTAAAGCAAGAGGTAGACTTTTAGTAAAGTTTGCTTTCATTGCTAATTTATATTGTTCAACTAAAGCATTATATGCATCAATGATATGAGGTTCAACTTTACCTTTCAAATGTCTAGGAATTCTTTTTAATTGATCTCCAATTTTTTCAATAAATAAAGCAAGTTCCCAATAATAAAAAATATCTTCAGTACTTAAACCAACTTTACCTCCACCAGAATGTTCTAAACCTCTTCTCAATACTTTAAAAATAAGATTCGTAAGTCTATTAACATCAGATTCTTTTTGTTCTAAAGATTCAAAACATCCTTCCATGTTGCCTTTTAAGGCATTTTGAACATCTTCAGCCATAGAAAGAACTATTCTATCAACTCTCCTCAAAATATCAAAAGCAGAAACATCACTAAAATCTAACATATCTTTTAAAACAATTTTATTTGAACTTTGTTGTACTACTTCAAGAGCAGCAAATCCTTGCACAATTTTTCTTATCTCAATAGAATGCTTATGTAGTTCATTTCCAAAAATATTGATAATATGGTAGTTGTTAATGTAAGCGTAAATCAATTCTGCTTTAAAACGATAATTATCTGCAGTATATTCAATAGAAACTTCCTTACTTGAATTATCATCAAGAGATTTACTACCAATAGGGCTTACATTAACAGAGTTTGCATGAATATCAACAAGTAACTCATCTCCTTTCTTAAGTCCGTTTTTTTGAACCCAGTCTTTTGGAAGACTAATTACATAAGAAGCATCCCCAAAACTGATCAATTTTCTGTAGCCCATCTTATAAATCTCTATATACTATATAATTTATAATATTAATATAGGTCACTCTTATATATAAAGTTAGCTGGTCTTTATTAAGAGCTTAGAGGGTGAAAAAAATGTTAGTATTTGCATTATTGAGCGTAAACCAAAACAAAATTCAAGACATATTACATAAAGTAAAAGACATTAGTGGCAAGCACTTAAATAAAGTCCATTTAGTATATGGAGAATACGATTTAATTGCAGAAATTCAAGCACATAATCCAGAAACATCTGTAAATATTTTAAGAATGATAAAAGAAACAGAAGGTGTAAACACTCTCAAAACTTATGTTGTCTCAGACCAACTAACAGATGAGGCTGTATTGACATTACCTCCGGAACCGTGTTAATTGTTAATGCATTCTTATCTGTTAGCTACTATTTCTATAACATCTCTATGATTCAATAAATAATCTTTACCAACAGTTAATCTAGTTTTTACATTAATTGCTCTAATAAAATTTTTACCAAAATCAGTATGTAATTTGTAGGCAAAATCTAAAGCAGTACTTCCTTTTTTTAATAAGAAGCAATCAGGTAATGTTCTTCCTTGGCTGTCTGTTAATTTATTTACACCACCAGGATAAATTGCAATATAATTTAATAAATTAAACACAGCTTCATCTAAAACATTCTGAACTCCGGTACTTTTAAATCTATCAAGAACATTATTTTTAACAAATTCTAAACCTTTTTTCTGTTTCTCATTTAATTCTGTTTTAATCTCAAAATTACTTTCTCCAGGAACATAATTAATAACTCCTGTTTTAGAAGCTTCTCTTAAAGCAATTTCTGAAGCAGCACTGCAGGGAACAATTAAATAATCAGGAAATTGTTCTCTTAATCTTTCAATGTTTTTCTCAGTTCCAGGAACATCTACTTTATTTGCAGCAATAATCATTGGTTTTGTTTTTTTTCTAACTTCTACAGCTAATTGAAGCAAAGTATTCTCATCCCAAGTTTTTAGATCAGGATTAAAGTTTTTTAATAGTTCTTCAGCAATATCTTCTGTAACCTTTAAACCGCTTAATTGCTCAGCAATAGCTCTCTGTACAGGTATGCTAGCAGTAACATGTTGTCTAACAAATTTATCCCATCCTTTTTTAATAATTCCTAATAACCATAAATCTAATTCTCTTTCCAAAAATTTAATATCTTTACAAGGATCATGGCTTAAAGCAATTACTTCATCACCTTTTTCATTTGTACTTCCACTTGCATCTACAACATGAATTAAAATATCTGCTTGACTTAAATCATTTAAAAATTTAAAACCTAAACCTTTATCCTCATGTGCACCTTCAATTATTCCAGCAACATCTAATAATTCTACAGGAACAAATCTTTTACCATTAATACAAAAACCGCTTCTAGGGTTGCATTGTTTTCCTAGTTCTTTATCAATACAATCTATTTTTACATATCCAACAGCTCTATTAGGTTTTATTGTTGTAAATGGATAATTAGCTATATCTACTTCTGCCAAAGTACAAGCTTTGAAAAAACTGCTTTTTCCAACTGAAGGTTTACCTACAATTCCGATTAACATACAAAAATGTATTTAGCTAATATTTAAATAGCTTTTTAGTCAAATTTTAACATCAATGGCAATAAAAATTATGGCTCATAGATGTGGTGATTACTTTGGACCAGAAAATTCCAAGCAAGCTTTACTAAAAACTCTAAAATATAAACCAGATATTATTGAAATAGATGTAAGAAAAAGTTCTGATGGTGTTTTATTTTGTTATCATGGAAATATTTTAGAAGTATTATTTAGTAGATTTTATTTCAACAAACCATTTAAAAGATTACAAGAAAAATACAGATCATTAGTAACTTTAAGAGAAATTGTAAAAATAATAGGAAATAAATGTGAAATATATTTAGATATTAAAGATAGTAGGATTAATGATAAAGATTTAAAAAATGTTTTCAAAGGAATAAAAACAAAGCAAGTTTATATTGGATCTGCATTATTTAGTTTTATAGAAAAAATAAAAGTTCCAAAAAAATGGAAAAAGGTAGTAGTTGGAGTAATTGATTTTAAAATAAATATTGAAAGGGTAAAAAAAGCAAATATTCGCATGGTTCAATTATTCAAATGGAATTCTACTAAAAAAAATTTAGAAAAGCTTAGAAAAAATAGTGTTGAATTTGCATTAGCAAGTTGGTTTTTAAAACCGAAAAATTTTACAAAAAAAGCAATTGAAAAAAAGTCTACTTGGGTTTGGGATTATAATATTCTAAATTTAAAAAAAAGATTAAAAAAATAATATGGGCGAGAAGAGATTTGAACTCTCGACCTTTGGCTCGCTTAGCAAAACTTCTGGTTTTTTAGTTTGTGTACCAAAAGTCGTCATATAAGACTTACATTCATTTTTTAATGATCAATGCTCTAACCAAGCTGAGCTACTCGCCCATCTAAAAATAAGCCCCGAAAAACCTATTTAAGCTTTTTTATTAAGAATAAAATTAGTAATTCTAAAAAACAGCTAAATTTATAAAGAAAACCTTTAGTTCCTTCTGTATTGCTCCGATCGTCTAGTCCGGCCCAGGATGAAGCCCTTTCGAGGCTTTGACGCGAGTTCGAATCTCGCTCGGAGCATCCTATTATTCTCAAAAATTATATAAACAACTCTTCCTAAAATTGTAAAATGGAAATAAAACCTTACAAGCAGTCTCTATCTAATAGTTGCTTAGTTGCAGCTTTCTTAATGTTACTAGAATCAGAACATAAAATAGAATTTAGTAAAAAAGAGGAAGAAGAAATAGTAATGAAAGGAATGAACAGAAAATTTTCTTTTTATATAGTTGGAGTACCAAAAGAATTTTTCTACAAGTATAAAAAAAGAATAAATATAGTTGTTGATAATAAATATTTCACAAATGTTTTAATCAAAGAATTTAAAGATAAAAAGAATTTTAAAATAGTTCATGAAAAAATAACAATTGATTTAATAAAAAAATTAATATTAAAACAACCAGTAATATGTCATATAGATGATAATTTATTAGGAGATTATTCACATGCTTCTCATTTCATAGTAATAGAAAAAGCAACAGATAAAAATTTTATGATAATTGATCCATGGAGTGGAAAAAGAAAATTAATTTCATCTAATAAATTAGAAAAAGCAATAAAAAGTTTAAAAGAGCATGTTAAAATGTGTCCATTAATATTCTATCTTTAAATTTTATTTATTTCTAATCAAAGCCCAGCCAACTAAATGCCATCTATTTCCAATTCTTCTAGAAATTGCCATTTTACTTCCAGGAGCAGCACAAACTGGTCTTCTTAATTTAACTTTAATTCCTTTTTTCTCAAGAGATGTAACAATTCCAGCAGTAGTCATTGCATTAACATTTAACATTAATGCTTCAGTTTTTTTAATAGGCTCAACTTTTAATTCTTCTTTACTTCCAATAACATGTTTAAGCAAATAAGTTTCTAAGATTAATTCTTCATATACACCAGGTAATTTATCAACTAAACCTACAACACTGCCAGCTAATTGATCACCTTTAACAATTGCAGGATCTAGATTTGTTTGCATAGCAATAGATCCGCCAGGTTTTACACTTTCAACACTAACACCGCCAGTAACTAAAGATAATATATTAGTTTTGATAGAAATCCATTTACTAACACCTTTATCATGAATTAATCTGCCAGGCCTAATTTCAATATTATCATTAACTTTGAAAACTCCTTCTTTTATTGCTCCACCTAAAACTCCACCATGTAATTTCATAACATCAGATCCAGGTTTATTAATATCAAAACTTCTAGCAACATACAAAATAGGATCTTTATTCAAATCTCTTTCAGGTGTAGGAACAAAAGTTTCTATAGCTTCAATAATATAATTAATATTAATATTATGTTTAGCAGAAACAGGAATTACTGGTGCATTTTCAGCAACACTTCCTTTTGTAAATTCTTTTATTTTATTATAATTATTAAGTGCATCATCTCTGCTTACTAAATCAATTTTGTTTTGAATTATAATAATATTTTTTATTCCTAGAATTTCTAAAGCAGTTAAATGTTCTCTAGTTTGTGGTTGAGGACATTCTTCATTTGCAGCAACAAGTAATAAAGCACCATCAACAATAGCACTTCCACTTAACATTGTTGCCATTAATGTTTCATGTCCAGGAGCATCAACAAAACTAATTGTTCTTAATTTCTCAGAATCATCAGTTTTTTTTGTAGTATAAATTCCATCTTTAGTTTTATAAATTGTAATATCTGCATAACCTAATTTAATAGTAATTCCTCTTTTAAGTTCTTCACTATGACTGTCTGTCCACTTGCCAGAAATTCTTTCTAGTAAAGTAGTCTTGCCATGATCTACATGTCCAACTAAAGCTACATTAACTAATGGTTGAACATCTTCTGTATCTTTGCCTTTCTTAACCATAAAATGTCGAAACAGAGAACGTTTTTAAATGTTGTCATACAGGTAAATCTTATGATAATAAAAAACAAAAAAGATTCTTTTAATGTAGATCATTACAAAACAACTCTAAAACATCTAAGAGGTTTAATACTAAAAAGAGTAAAAAATGATGGTGCATTATTTGAATTCAAAAAAGAAGTATATGTAGCATTGCATACTTTCTTTGTTTTAAGAAAAATAGATATTGTTTACCTAGATAAAAATAAAGTAGTTACAAAAATAAGGAAAAATATTTTACCTTTCACACTTTACATACCGTACACAAAATGTAATTACATTTTAGAATTAAAAAACTCAAAAAATATAAAATTAAAAGATAAATTAAAATTTAAAGAATAAGTTTAACGATAATTAAATTTTAAAAATTCCTAAGTTTATTTTCTACTTCATGAAGTTCCATTTTAAGTCTAATAATATCATCATTTGTATATTCAGTTTTAGGTTCTTCTAATTTAGGCATTTCGTGTTTCTTAATCTCGACTTTAGACTCTGGTAAATTCAAAGCAGGTAAAATATGATGAAGTTTGCTTAATGATTTTCCTAATTCCTCATAATTTTTTGCAAAAGAAGACATTAAATTAATTTTTCTTTCTTTAACCATTCTAAGATCATCATAAGATTTAATTAACCTTGTAACTAAAATTGCAGATTCTAAAATAGATCTTCTTAAAGAAACAGGATTATTAATTTGAATATGAACTGGTTCTAAATCCTTTTCAACAATTTTCTTATCCTCAACATGTTGATGGTGCTTTTCATGATGCACTTTTTTCTTAAAGCTCATCTAAACCTCAAACAAAGATTTATCAACAGACATAAGTTTTTCTTTTACAGTAGATAAATCTCTTTTCCAAGTTTGAAGTTTTTTATCTTCATCTTGTCTTACATCTTCCAAAGCTTTTAGTAGCATTTCAGCATTGCTTAATTTTTCTTTTAGAACATTTATAGTATTCATAACTTCTTTGTAATTATCAAGTCTTACAAATAAAGGCTTACCATCTTGAGGTAAATTTCTAGAACTAGATCTAATAACATTTTCAACAGGAACTTCTTCTAAAAATTCTTCTTCAGGAACTGTTTTTATTGTAGCTCCAGCCATTCTACTAGTTCCAAAATTTTTTTGTCTCATTGGAACATCTAAATCATCATTCATTCCATCTCCAATTTCTCTTTTAATATCCGCCACTGTAGGCTCATATCTTGGAAAATCTGACATATCATCAGTAGAAGGGAACTCAGGCATGTCTTTCGGCAAATTTGCTTGAGAAATCTTTGATTGTTCTTTTTTCTTACCTAATCCGAAAATACCCATAAATACTCCTCTTATTACTTAAAAATTAGAATTAATCCATTAAAAAACTTTTTAATTATTATAAAATAGTAAAAAAACTAGTAAATATAAATTATAAAGTATATATTAAACAATAATCTTCTATAAAATGACAGTATAACCCAGAAATAGCCAATTTAAAGCAAGCTTTATAAATTTTGTCCCCCAAAATTGAATTACTACATCAAAATGGCAATAAAGAAAAAGGAACTTGTAAAAAAGGTAAAGGATGCTGAAAAACCTACTGAAGATCAAATAAAGGAAACTCTATTAGAAATAGGTGGAGAATTCTCCTATGAGTTATATAAAATCCTAAAAGGTAAAGAAAATGTAGACGAGTTTGACATTGCAGAGAAGATAAAGATCTCTATAAATCAACTTAGAAATTTAATCTATAAATTTGAACAATATAATTTAATTAGTTCTACTAGGAAAAAAGATAGGAAAAAAGGTTGGTATATTTACTTCTTCACATTAAATCAAAGACAAGTAGAAGACATGGTAAAGAAAATAAAAAGTGACAAAATCAAAAAATTAGAAAAACAACTTGAAAGAGAAACAAATTTCCAATTTTATAGATGTCCAAACAAATGTATTAGGATACCAACTGAAAATGCAATGGAAAATAACTTCTTATGTGTTGAATGCGGCAGTTTGCTTGAGCATGAAGATCAAGAAAAGATAGTTTCTAAAATTAAAAGATCTATAAAAGATTTAGCTGAAGCTTAAAATATCATTTGGAATAAAGGAATCCAAATTTTAAAACCATCTAAAGGCGGAATAGGTAAAATATTAAAAATAAACAGCCACTTATTAATTTCTTTAGTTAAAGTCAAAAATATAATAGTATTTCTAGATTTAATATAAACAAATTTAACAATTAACAAACCACCAATCCATAAAACTAAATTAACTAAAGGACCAGAAGCAGCTGTCACAATTCCTTGTAAAGCACTAGCATTTGCAATAACAACATAACCAGGAGCCAATAAAATAAAACCACTTCCTAAAAGTTTTAGAATTAAACCTAAACCTAAACCAAAATAAGATAATTCAAAGTGAGCACTTAAACCAAATGCAATAGCAACAAATTTATGTCCTAATTCATGTAAAACAATTCCAGGAGCAGCAACTAAACAAGCAAACCAAAATCTTTTCCAGTCAAAACCTATTTTTAATTCTTTTGAACTAGAAGGTAAAAAATCAGAAAAAATAAAGCCTATTACAATAGTTGCTATAAATAAAAAAATAATTTCTATTAAGGTTATAAACACCATTTAGTTTTCGAAACCTAAAAGTAAAAAGATTAAACCTATAACAAAAACTAATACAGGTATCCCTCCTTTTAGTAAAACTAAAAATTCATCCCACCAGCTTAATGGAGGAAAAAATGAATAAATTGCAGCAACCATTAATATCAAACCAATAACAATTTTTAATATTCCTGTTGAATTCATAATGGAATGATCTAAATCACATATTTATAAAGATTTTTATAGTAAAGCACCAGAAAGGTTTATAAACAAAACCTAGTTGGCAAATAAAATGGGATTAATCAAACATCTTAAGTTATTTCAAAGAAAAGAATCTGATGCTTTAAATGAGATAATTAGAACTAGATTAATAGAATGGAGAAAAGAAGCAACTCCTTCAAGAATTGAACATCCTACAAATTTAATCTCAGCAAGAAGACTTGGTTACAAAGCAAAACACGGTTTTGTTTTAGTAAGAGTAAGACTTTCTAGAGGTCAAAAACAAAGACCAAGCATTAGGCATGGTAGAAGATCAGCTCATATGAGACAAAGATTAGTTTTACAAAAAAGTTATCAAAGAATTGCTGAAGAAAGAGTAAACAGAGCATATCCTAATTTAGAAGTTTTAAATTCATACAAAGTTGGAAAAGATGGCCTTCATTATTGGTATGAGATTATTTTAGTAGATCCACAAAGTCCTGAAATAAAAGCAGATAAAGATATTTCATGGATTACTTCTGGTAAACATAAAAATAGAGCAGCAAGAGGTTTAACATCTGCAGGTGACAGATCTAGAGGTCTTAAAGGAAAAGGAAAAGGACATGAAAAGATGAGACCAAGTAAAACAGCTGCTTATAGAAGAAAAGCTAAACAAAGATACACAAAGTATTATTAAAATATTTTCTTTTTATTTAAATATAAAACTAATAGAAAAGTTTATAAGAAAAAAGAATTCTATAACTTCATGTTTGGATTTAAGAAAAAACATGAAAAATTAATAGATGAAGTTAAGAGTGCAGTTACAAAATTTAGAGAATTCTCACTTGAACATCCAGAAATACCAAGTACTTATACAATGGAAGGATTTGAAAATATTCTAAAAGATTTAGAAAATGTGAAAAAAGTAATAGATCAAAAACTAGTTTTTGACGAAGGTAAAAAAAGTCCAGAAAAAAAACTTATGGATAGTGCAGCTAAAGATTATAGTCAAAATGGATTTTTACAAGAAACAGTATATGCTCAAATAGAAGATAGTACATTAAGAAATGAATTAGAAGCACATTATAGAGAAATACAAAAAGCAGTCATTAATTTATTAAAGTACATAAATGTAGACTATAAACCAAATATATCAAAATATTAAAGTTTTATAATTTCTCTTTTTTCCAATTCTTCAATAACAATCATTATAGGACCAGAAACTAGAATAAACAACAATATCAAAATTAATATTATACTGAATCCCATTTTATTTCAAAGATAATTTTATATCTGATCCTTTAACAGTTTTTCTTCCAGAGTGTAAAGCAATTTTAATTGATTTTTCTCCTAGTTGTTCTGCATATTCTTCTAATAATTCTCTTAAAACTTCCTTAGCATCCTCGCTAACTCTAGGAGCACCAGATTTTTTAAGTAACTTTTCCATAGCTGCTAAAGGCAGTATTTTTTTCTCGTTTGTCACATATATATCCCCTCAAAAAGAACTTATATAAGTTTCGGTATTATTTCTTAAAGAAAATTTTACCCAATTTTACATTCTTCCTTTCTAAGAAAGAAATCAATAAAACAACCAGGATTAAAATAAGTATTATAGCAATAATTGTAGATATGAATGCAAATAAAAACACTAGAACTAAAGTTGCAGCAACTGCAATTAATAGCCTGTTTAATATTGAAAATCTCTTGTCTAATTTAAGAAATACTATAATTCCTATTACTAAAATTAAATAAAATGCTAATGTAGTAAATAACCCCATACAAAGTTTTATATTAGTCTAGATTTAAACTTTTCCATGTTAACTGAAAAAGAATTAACAGAAATTAGAGAAATATTAGAAAGTTCACAAAACCCAATATATTTCTTTGATGGAGATGGAGATGGTCTTTCTTCTTATTTAAATTTAAAAAAACATTATAAAAAAGGTTTAGGTGTTCCAGTTAAAAGTGGTGGACCAGAAGGAATTACATCAGAATATTTAAAATATGTTGATGAAGAAAAACCAGATTTAGTCGTAATATTAGATAAAGCAGTTTTAACTCAAGAATTTATAGATAAAATTCCTTGTCAAATATTAATTCTAGATCATCATCCTCCAATAAAATTAAAAAAAGTAAAATATTACAATCCGCAGCTTCATGGTTCTAATGTTCCAACTTCTTATTTAGCATATCAAGTAACAAAAACAAATGCTTGGATAGCAGCAATAGGTTGTTTATTTGATTATTTCATTCCTGATTTTTTAGATGAAATAAAAGAATACATAGAAGATAAAGAATACAAAACTCCTGGCGATATAACTTATAATACTAAACTAGGAGAAATGATAAAAACAATTTCATTTATAATTAAAGGAAAACATGAAGATGTAAAAAAATCATTAAAAGCATTAGAAAAAATAAATTCTTTAAATGAAATTTTTAATAAATCAACACCAGAAGGAAAATTCATTAGAGAAAGATATGAAAGACTAAACAAAGAATATGAAAAATTATTATCAAAAGCAAAATCTGAAGCAACAAGAAGTAAATTGTTCTTATTTATTTATCCATCTCAAGCAGTAAGTTTCACAGTAGAACTATCAAATGAACTTTGTTATAGATATCCTAAAAAAACAATAATAGTTGGCAGAGAAAAAGAAAATAAGATAGCTATGAGTTTAAGAGACCAAAATAGAGATATATCTAAAATATTAGAAATATCACTAAAAGGTTTAGAAGGTTATGGTGGCGGTCACGAACATGCATGTGGTTGTGCTGTAAGCAAAAAGGATTTTAACATGTTCATAGAGAGAATTAAACAAGAACTAAAATGAAAAAAGAGAAATTATTAGCAGTTAGTATTATTTTCTTAATATTAGTGCCATTAGTTTTGGCTGAAAATGAACAAATAAATGATTACAATAATTACAATCAATTAACATTAAAATACAAAATAGAAGGCGGTTTTGAACTGCAAAAAACAGGGTCTAATCCAAATGTAAAAGAAGCAGAAGCAGTTTTAACATTTTTTCCAAGAAAAGATGATATACAAAAAGTACAAACAATTTCACCTTTTTCAGGACCAAATGCAAAAATAACACAAAATCCATCAGAAATTAATTATAAGTGGGATAATCCAGCAATAGGAAACTTCAATTTTGGTGTTGACTCAACAATATCTATAGATAATGGTTTTGTTATAATTAATGAAAAAGTAAATTTTCCATTAGATGAACCAATAATTAATGAATATACAGAAGCAACAGAATTTATAGATATAAATAATGAAATAAAAGAGCAAGCTCAGCAAATTGTTGCAGGTGAAGATGATGCGTATTTAGCTTCATTTAAAATGGCAACTTGGATAAATAAAAATATAGAATATAATTTAACAACATTAACAGCTGAAGTAGTACAAAAATCAAGTTGGGTTCTAGACAATAGAGAAGGAGTTTGTGATGAAATAACAAATTTATTTATTTCTATGTCAAGATCAGTAGGAATACCAGCAAGATTTGTTTATGGAGTTTCTTACACAAATATAGGTTATGATTGGGGTCCTCATGGTTGGGCTGAAGTTTATCTTCCAGATAAAGGTTGGGTGCCATTTGATGTTACATATGGGCAATTTGGTTGGATAGATCCATCTCACGTTAAATTAAAAGTAAAAGCTGATTCAGGAGATGCAACTGTAAAATATTCCTGGAAATCTGCAGATACACAGCTAAAAGCAAATGAAATAAAAATGAAAACAAATTTAATTTCAAAAGGAAATGAAATAGAACCGCCAATAAAAATTACAGTTCATCCAATGATTGAAAAAGTAGGTCCTGGTAGCTACGTTCCAATAAAATTAGAAGTAGTAAATGATAATGAATATTACTTTCCAGACACATTTAGATTAACAAAATCTCCAGAATTAATAGAAGAAAATGTAAAACATGTATTATTAAGACCTAAAGAAATAAAACATGAATATTGGATTTTAAAAATACCAGATGAAATAGAAGACAGCTATATTTACACAACAAATATAGAAATAGAAGATCAATTCCATAAAAAAGCAATTAGCAAAATAACATATGGAGAAAATTATAAAACAGTTACATTAGATGAAGCTAAAGAAATAGTAGCACAAAATGGAGATAGAGAATTAAACACAATTTCTAGAAATATAGAATTAAAATGTCCAATAGATAAAGAGATTTATTCATATGAAGAAAGAAATTTAGTTTGTAATATAAGAAATTCTGGAAATATTCCATTAAAAAATTTAAACATATGTTTTACTAAAGACTGCCAAGTAACAGATTTGGGAATAGCAGAACAAAAAAATATAACATTCCCAATAAATATAAATCCAGGTGAATACATTTTCAAAGTTAAAGCATATAATAATGATGTAAGTATAACTAAAGATGTACAAATAAAAATATTATCTCAGCCAAATTTAAAAATAAAAAGATTAGATTATCCTAAAGAAGTCTCATATGAAGAAAAAATTGAGTTAAAATTATTATTAACAACAGAAGCTGAAGTAAAAGATTTAAAAATTAAAATCGGCGATGAAGAATTTGAAATTTCAGATTTAAATAATTTAGTACAAACAAATTTACCAGTTAATTCAAAAGAACTATACTCAATTAACGAAGAGTCATTTGAAATAGAACTGGAATATAAAGACAAAAATAATAAAAAATACGAAATAAAAGAAAAATATCCAATAAAAATTAATAATGCACCATGGTATGTTAAAGCACTTTCTTATTTAGGATTAATGTGAGCCTGGAGGGATTCGAACCCCCATTAACCGGTCCCTGGCTAAAATATAGATTATATTTTTGAAGCCGATGGTTCTATCCATTATACTACAGGCCCTTTTATAAAATTATAAGATCATAACAAGTTTTAAAATTATCTACTATAAAAATATTAAACATTTCTTTACCTGGTTAGTAGTACAACATAATAAGAAAGATATATAAAAGAATAAATTCAAGAAAAAATCATGTGTTTTAGAAAATTATTTGGTTTAGGAAAAAAAGAAAAATCAGGAGTAGATGTTTATAATATATTTTCTCATTTCTTAGCAGGCATAGCTGAAGAATTAGAAATTGAGATGGAACTTGAAAGTAAAGATGAAAAAGAAAAACTCATAAGTTTTTTATTTACAATAAACAATAAATGTTTTGTAGAAGTTTCATTAAGTTATATAAGTGAAAATGCTTGGTTTCTAGGAACTCAGGTTTTAGATAATGATAAATCAAAAGAAAGTACCAACGAAACAATTTATGCCTTTTCTTCAAGTGATCTAGGGAAAATAACAAGTGATCAAGAATTAGCAACAGCACTTCAATCTAAACAAGAAAAAATAAAAAAAGTATTAGGAAAAGCTGCTTCAACAATTAAATCTATAGAAAATGAAAAAGAAAGAAGAGGCTTCTATAAAAGCGTTAGAAAAGATAAAAACTAGATATAATTAAACAAAATAATATTGACAAAAACACTTAATAGCTTCTAGGTAAATTTAAATAGAAAGTTTAAGATAATAATCCAATGGTATCTAAGAGCATTAATGTTCCAATTCAGAGCAGATATGCTGCTGCTGCAATGGAGATTAGTGCAAGATTACAGTCACGCCAGAATGTAAATTTATATTTAACAACAATTACGATTGCAGGTGTTGCAGCAACTTGGACTCAGAACGGTATTTGGGGTGTAATTGCATCTGTACTACTAAGCGTATTTTCTCTTTCTTTTGCGTTATGGATTTCTCATAATGATTTAATACTTGGGTTACTAGGAAAGTTTTGTGAAACTTGCGAGTCTGGATTTGAAAAGAATAATTCAAAATATATATTTCCAAGTTGGTTTAGTAATCAAGGTTGGCTGAATGAAGCTCTTCATTTTCGAAAATTTTCAAATTGGGGAACAATTATAGTTTTAGTTGTTATTACATCAAACACTTTATTGAAATTGATGTTTGTTTCTGAACTTTCTATTCAGATTCTTTTGTTTATTGCTGCAATTTGGAGTGGATTTAGTATTTTATTAATATGCGGAAATAAGAGAAGACGCCTTGCTATTAAAGAACAAGGTATTTATTTATGGAAAGAAGGAAAATATAAACATTATAAAAGGTAAATTTAAATAGAACATTTAAAATAATAATGTTATGAAAAAAGAGTTTACAATTATAACAAATATTCTTCTATTTTTATTATTAGTAAGTTCAGTAAATGCATATGATTTTTCTTTAGTAACTGGAAGAGCAACACTAAATTGTATAACTGGTGATGAAGCTGCATATCAAAATTGTGTAGCTAGATATGGAACATGTACAAGAAGTTCTTCTGGTGGTGTTGATTTAATTTGTTGGGCTGAAGATGATAATAATCAGCCTCAATGTAGAAGAGATTCAGATTGTTCAAATAATCAAAGATGTAGTTCTGGAAATTGTGTAGCAGCACCACAACAACCTCAACCAGTACAAGAAATAATACCTCCACAACCGCCACCTATTCAACAAGAAGCAACAGTAGTAGCAACTCCAACTACAGAAGTTCCTGGATTAAAATTAGATTTAAACACAGAAGAAGGAGATAAGGGTCAAGTAATTTTTAGATTATCAGAAGAAACGCAAGATGGATTTACAGTTCAAAAACCTTCATTAAATATAAACTTAGATCCAAAAACTGTTGGTGAAATTTCCAAAAAATTAGATGTAAAAACATATTCATATCCATTTTACGCAATAATAATTTTAGTTTTAGCATCTTTAATAACAGTTCTTTTTATAATTAAAGAAATTGTAAAACCAGGTCCATTTGTTTCATATAAAAATAAAAAAGGGCAAGTTTTTATCATAGCAGCAATAATATTTTCAATTGCAATTTATTCTGTAGTAATACCTTACAATACAATAAAAGAATATCCAGGACCAGAAGATTTTAATGAATTAAGTGAAAATTACAAAGCAGAATATCCCAAAGTTTTTAATTATGCAACTTATGAAGAAGGTGTTGAATTAGGACCTAAATTAGATGAATTTACAAATGTATTTTTAGGTGAAGCAAGAAAAAAAGATCCAAATTTTGGAGTGTTATATTTATACAAAGATGTAACAGGAAATGTTCATGTGGTTAATACATTAAATCAAAAAGTACTAAATATTAGATTAACACAGATAGGAGCAGAAGAATTAAGAATTACAGTTCCAAGTAGTACAACAAACGCTGGTGGAGAAATTTGTGTCGAAGGAATTGGTACAGGGTGTACAACCACAAATACAAATCAAGGAAATTTTGGTTCCGGATTTGATAATGTTGAAGATTTCCAAAACGTACAGCAATTATGTTTTGAAGTTCCAGGATCAATACCAAGACAATGTCCAGATATAAGTGATTTCTCATCCCATTCAACAGTATTAACTCAAAGTGAAATTCCAATAGCAACAATAAGTGGTAGAAATGGAGTAAGAATAGAAATTGAATTAAGTGAATTTTAACGTCTTCTAGTAACAACAATAATTGCATTATCTGAAGTTCTAGCGCCATCTGGATCTACAGAAACTTTTGTTAAATTATAAGTACCGGGTTCGGACCAACTTAAACTTACACAAGGTCCTGATTGAGAAACATCGGGCCAATTATCAGCATCAAAATAAGTCTCATGATTAATAGAAGCTCCATCCGGATCATAATTAGAAAATGGTGTACTTGAATGTCCAGGAGCGTAAGGACCATCTCTACAAGGATGACTTCCACATGCACCATAAACAAAACAATAAGGAGTATCAGTTGTTAAATTCATAACATCTGGTCCAGCATTTGCAATAGGAGCAACATTAGCCACAACTTGTAAAGGAGCATTAGTCATTGTTCTAGCACCATAATTATCAGTAGCAGAGGCAGTTACCATATAATTACCCATATCAGGTAAAGTTACATTAGTTTTACAAGCACCGTTGCTATTATACATCATACGACCATTAGAATCTCTAACTTCCCAAGTGCATCTAACAAGATTGCTATCACCATCAGGATCAGTTACTTCAGCTTCTAATTCTGAAGGTCTATTTCTTCTAAATTGAATAGGACCACTAGGCATAGGATTTCTAATTTTAATAGTTGGAGCTATATTTGCAATACCTGCATCCATAGAATTAATTCTCACATCAGGTGCATAACCTGCATCTAAAGGAGTAGGAACACCAGCATCTGGAGCTTTATAACCAGAATCGTGAACATTAGGCATACTAGAATCTAAACTAGGAGTATTATTAGTATTAGAATTATCAGGTTCCATAGAAACCATTTCAGTTCCACAAGCCCCAACTACTAAAGCTAGTGGTAATATTGTTTTTACACCCATTTAAACCCTCGAATTTAACTATTCAGACCTATATTCACTTAGGTAAGCTTCTTTATATAGCTTACGAAAATATAACTATCAAAGGGTGACAATAATGAGCCCGGAGGGATTCGAACCCCCATCCGCAGGTATCTACAAAAAATACCGTAGCCCGCTATTCTATCCAGGTTATACTACGAGCCCATCATAAGTAAGCTACACTCATATTTTTAAGAATTTGCTTTATAATAAAATTAAAGAAAGAAACTTAAATTCTATTAAAATATCACTTATATGACAATACCAGATTTTGGAAATGTAAATCATCTTCTTACTCAGAAAAAGCTTGAAAAGTTATATCGAGACTTAGAAAAAAATGAAGGTGGTCTTTTAGCAATGGAATGTGAATATGGTCTATCTTGGCTATCAAGGAACGATAGTCATCGTAGCATGATTCATTTCGGGAAAATTACTTCACCATATTTAGAAAGGGTTGAAAATAGAGAAGCAAAAAATCTTCCTCCAATTCTTCAAAATAAATTAAGAGGATTTAGTTTACTTCCAGCTCCAACTCTAAAAGCAAGAGGAATAGTACAATTAGGAAAAATTAGTTTAGAAGATAAAATAGAAGTAAGAAATGCTGTGAATTTACCAATTTTACAATTTGCAGGAGAAAATACTTTATTTGGTACAGCAGAGCTACTAGAAGTAGAAGATCCAAAAGAATGGGCAGAGAATTTTAGAAGATTAAACCTTTATGTAGGTGATGAACAAGTAATAGGTTTCTTAGAAGCTAAAGTTGAGTATAATACCCATAACTACGGAAAAAATGCACCTAAACTTTATGAAGCATTAAAAGAATTGACAAACGAAGATGCACTATCAAGAAAATATTTTGATAAGAAAAAAGAACAACTAGAAAGAGAAAAAATGAGAGAAATAGGAGAAATGATTTTAAGATTATTTAATAGATATGAGAGTTTAGAAGGGAAAGATTCTAGCGAAAGAAGGAAATCAGAAAAAATGATAAGGGAAGGAATAATAAATCTCATTGATCTTGGTGGTCATAAATATAGCTCACCTATAAGTTCACAAAAAGCTTCAGGAATTGTAATTATACCAGATGTTTTCTTAAGAGATTTAGCTGAAATATATAAAATACCAATTCCAGAATAAAGAAGTTTTAAAAATTTTATCTATCTAAAACTCGGATCTATAAAACAAATACTAACTTCAGTTTTTTCAGGTTCTTCTTCAGAAATATAAGCATCAGTTAAAAGAAGAACATTTTTACCACCAAAACAATCTCCTTTTCCTAAGACAAGAGGGTTTCCAGGAAGTCTACTTTCTCTTTTATAACCTATAGGTTGACCATTCACTTCTAAAGCAACAGCATAATTCCCTTCATGTTCAATTATTCCTTTTAATCTTAATAAATATTGAGAACCATTAAATTCTTGAAAAGTATCTTCAGGAGAAAATTTAACATCAAAAGAGGTATCACAAAATTCTTCTCTACAAAAAGGATATCTAGAATCATTGGTATTAAAAGAAATAGTATCTGCTTCACAAGCTAAAGCAGCTAAACCAACAAAACCTAAAGTAAATAATCTTTTACCCATAGAAAAGAAATTCAAAATAAAAATTTATAAGCATATCTTTTATTAAGAATCTATCTTTTTCTTCTAATTACAAAGAACATAACTAAACCAATTATAATTAATAATATAACAACAACTCCAATAATAAATTTAAGTTTACTTTCTTTCACAAGTTGTTCTTCAACAAGAGGTTCACTAATAGTTTTGTCTTCAGCTGTAATAACAAAATAACTATTATCTTCAACATGAACAGTAACTACTAAATCATCTCCATCTATTGTTTCTTCAGTTTCTAATTTATCTCTAGTGCCATCATCATGAACTTGATAGCAGCCAATATTTACATTAATTAAATCACTAGCAGATAAGCCATCAGGTAGTCTTTGAGTTCTTAAACTCTTTAATGGGATTCTGAATACTAAATCCATTTGCTCAACCAATTCTTCTTCAGTTTCATTTGGCAATTCAACTTCATAAATTAAAACATTTCCATTAAATTCATCAGCTAATTCTTGTAAAGAACTTTTATCTGAATCAGGAACTTGATCTATACTTGAATATTGATTAAGATTTACATTTATTTCTTTTCCATCTACAGTAACATCTAAACTAGACCCATCTTCAAAACTTTCTTTAACAGAAGTACTTGAAGTTGTTTGAGTTGTACTACTTGATGAACTACTAGAAGTTCCTCTTCCTGTAGCTGCTCCACCTCCAGCACCAGAACCTCCACCTGAACTTCCTGAACTGGTTGAAGAAGCAACTGCTTTCATAGCAACAGCTGCATAAGTATTGTAAGTAGTTAAAGAAGGAATAGAACCAATTGCAGTAACAATATCTGAAGTAGTGTTCAATCTCAAATTATTTCCAGTTGATTCCCATCCACTATTATATCTTGCAACAACAATATCAGATTCAACAAAATCTGAAGTTAATAAAGTTGAATTATAATAAATTGTTAAGTTTTGTAAATCTGGATTAGTAGTTAAATTATTAATAACAACTAAATTAGAAACTAATTGACAAGTGAATCCAGAAACACAAGTAGTAGTTCCTGTACTTTCAGTAGTTGCATTTGTTGTTCTTAAACTTACATTTGAAGAATTGGCGAAACTTAAATTTAAGAAATCAGTCTCTAAAACATTATGTTCTATAAGAACATTCATTAAAAAAGAATTGGTACTTAAATTAAATATTGGAATAAAAGGTGATTGTAAATTAAAGTAGTTTCTTGCAGTAAAATTTGCAACAGAACTATTAAGATAAATTTGAAGGGCATTATTAGTAAGATTATTAGAAGATAAGTTGCTAGAAAAACTTCTATCAAAAAGAACCCCAATTGTGTTATTAAGAGCAATATTCGAAGAAATAATACTTGTATTAGAACTTACTAAATAAATTCCGTAGCTACCATTAATTGCTGTATTGTTTGTAATATTTACAGAATTACTTGTATTGACAACAAGATTATTGGTATTGTTTGTAAGTAAACCGTTATCATAAACCGTCAATGAATTTGAATTGAAAATATGAATTCCTGAAGCTAAACCATTTGTATGATTGTAAACAGTGTTAGCAAAAATTCTAGCGCTAGAAAAACCGTTTGTGAATATTCCTGAACCAGAATTATTAAAAAGAGTGTTAGAGTAAACAGATCCCAAAAGTGCACGAATAGTAATACCATTCCTAGAATTACTATGTATTGTATTTCTACTTATATTAAGATCATATGCACCATCATCAACAATAGCTGCCCCTTCATTTTGCCATATTGAATTATTATAAATAAGTACAGAAGAAGCATTAGCCAGATTTATACCATTGCCATTTCCTGCTCCAGCTGAATTAGTAAAACTAATATTATTTGAACTTATATTATTTCTTGAGTCACTTACAGAAAATATTCCATCAGATAAACTTATACTAATATTGTTGTTTGCAATAAAAATTGAATTAGTTTCTACAGTGTGTATGCCTCTAGTATTATTTATAAGAGTATTATTTGTAATATTACCTAAATGAGAAGAATCATAAAATATTCCATCAGTAGTATTAGTAATAAAATTATCAGAAACGTATGAATTATTAAAAGAACCAACATCAAGAAAATAAATTCCTGCCCCAGTAGTACCTCTACTCCCATAAATTATATTTGAAGTTATATTAACAATACCAGGGAACCATGTACTAATTGCAGTAGTAACAGCAATTCCAGCACGAATATTAGTAAAAACACTATTATTAGCAATTAAAGTATCGGGATGAGCGTCGTTACCTTGAACATTAATTCCATAAATTGTAAAGTTAAAGATTGTATTTCCTTCAATTCTATTTGGTATATTAGTTCCTGCAGCAATACTAGATTGAACAACAACACCATAACTAGTTCTATTATAACCGTTAATAGTATTTGAAGTTATGTTTGTATTTTTACTCGCAATATTCACACACATGTTTGTACAGTTAAAAATATTATTTCCAATTATTGTAATATTTTCTGCTGCACTGCCCGTGTTTATACCTTGAGAAAAAGAAGCAGAAAAATTATGAAGAACATTATAACTAATATTTGCAACACCATCAACTATTTGTATACCTAAATAGATAAAATTAAAAGTATTATTAAAAATAACTGCATCTCGTTGACGACCATTTATATTAATACCTTGTGCATTATTACTATCATTAAAAAAAGTATTATAACTTATATTGGTATTATTTGGTTGTGCTAAAATAACACCAAAACTATCAAAACCAGTAAAAGTATTATTAGCAATAGTTACATTACCAGTTGGAGTAGCGAAGTTAATATTAGTATCAAATCCTCTAAAATTACAATTTTTAATAGTAATATTTCCAAAGGCAGTTGCGTTATTAAGGAAAACAGCAGTTGAGGATAGACCTGTAGTATCTGTAACATTAAAAGTATTACAATCTAAAACAGAATTGTTTGCCCAAATAAAGAAACAAGTAGTATTTACTCCTGTATTCATATGATCTGTCAATTGATAAGTATCTCCAGTAGATAAGTTAGCACATCCATTTATAGCAACAAGAGCATTGCTTTGATGAGAAAGAAATAATAAGGATAATAGAACTATAGCTGCAAACACGATCTTTTTTAATTGCATAAAAGTATAAATTACAAGTTCTATTTAAATATATTTCGTTAAAAATAAGGGGCATTAAACGATAGGTTTTAATATTTATCCCCCTCACTATATTTATGTCAAAACCATACTCATTAGCTTTAATTTTGGCTGCTGCAGCATGTTCTAATAATCCAGAATCTATTGCTACAAAGGTTGAAAATTCTACAAATATATCACAAGAAAGACAAACTGGAAAGTTAGATATAAGTGAAGAAAAATCTAAAAGAGATTTAATAAATATCTACGAATCACAATTAGTTGGTGCACAAATAACCTATTTAATAGATGAAGGATATAATGTACAAGTACCTAGAAGTTTATCTGAAGGAGATTCAATTTGTTTAATGGATGGAAAATTATGGTTTAGACCCAACGAAGATTTAAATAGTTTATATCCATTAAGAGGGGTATTAAGTGAAATAGGTAAAAGACCTTTTAGAATAGACATAAGAGAAGTAATTAATGGAAATGAGATAGGATGTTACGTTGCTGGAGCTTTAGGTGGAGGACCAGCTAGAGGTTATATAGCTCCACCGATTAGAAAAGATTCACAAAAAAAAGTGTCTGGAGCAATTAAAATTTAATTTTTTTCTTTAATAAAAAACTAGACCAAAAATAATTAAAAGAGAAATGTTTGAATAAAAATTTATAAGCATATCTTTTATTAAGAATCTATCTTTTTCTTCTAATTACAAAGAACATAACTAAACCAATTATAATTAATAATATAACAACAATTAAAATAATAAATTTAAGTTTACTTTCTTTCACAAGTTGTTCTTCAACAACTTCTTTAGTAATAACTTCTCTGTCTTCAGCTGTAATAACAAAGTAACTATTATCTTCAACATGAACAGTAACTATTAAATCGTCTCCATCTATTGTTTCTTCAGTTTCTAATTTATCTCTAGTTCCATCATCATGTACTTGATAGCAACCAATACTAACAGATTCAACATCAATAGGTGCTAAACCATCAGGGAATTTAATAGTTTTTAAACTTCTTAATGGAATTCTAAATACTAAATTCATTTCATTAACTAATTCTTCTGCAGTTTCATTTGGTAATTCAACTTCATAAATTAAAACATTCCCATTAAATTCATCAGCTAATTCTTGTAAAGATTCTTTATCTGAATCTGGAACACTATCAATATTAGAATATTGATTAAGATTTACATTTATTTCTTTTCCATTTACTGTAACATCTAAACTAGACCCATCATCAAAATTTTCTTTAACAGAAGTTGTTTGTGTTGTAGAACTGCTTGTGCTTGTTGAATCACTAGAAGATCCGCTTCCTGTAGTTCCTCCACCACCAGATCCAGAACTGCCGCCAGTGCCTGAGCCACTAGAAGATCCGCTTCCTGTAGTTTTAATTACAACTGCCGCATATACAGCTGAATAATCATCTAAAGATCCCAATAAAGTTACATAATTACTGGTGGCATTAACAAAATTAGTTCCTACTTCTCTCCATCCGCCTTCATATCTAGCAATCTGTACCTGATTTTCATTAAAATTATTTTCAGTAATTAATGTTTCATTATAATTAAGAGTTAAATTAAAAACACCAGGAGTATTTGTAACATTATCAATTACAAGTAAATTAGATATAAGTTGACAAGTATATCCAGCAGCTTGACAATTAGTTGCACTCACACCTTCTTCATTTGTATTATTAGTAACTCTTAAACTTACATTCGAAGAATTGAAAAAAGTTAAATTCAAAACATCTACACTTTCTATAATATCTGAAATATAATTAATTGTAAGCAAACTAGACCTATTGGTTAAATTAATAATCTGACTAATAGAATTATTATATCTCTCAAAGTAATTTCTTCCAAATAAAGTAAGATTAGAACTATTTAAATAAATATTAAAAGTATTATTACTTAAGTTATTTAAAGAAAAATTTGTAGCAAATGAATCTCTAGAGAAAAGAGAATAATTATTTCTAAGAAGAGTATTGTTCTTTAAAATATTTAAAGAGGAATTAAAGAAATAAATTCCATAAGTATTATTGAAAATAGTATTATTTGTGAGATTTACATTATTAGAAGCATTAATTAAAACCCCATAAGTATTATTTGCTATTAAAGCATTATCGTAAATAAAAGTATTATTTAAAATAGTACCAAGTTTATCTCCACCGAAATTTGTAAGATATCCATTTATAAATATTCCAGCACCAGGATTTCCATAACTACCATAAATCCTATTTCCAGTTATATTTGTTACACCAGTGAAATAAGTTTCAATTGTAGTATCAATACCAATATTTGCCCAATAATTTGAATAGATATTATTATTATAAATAAAATTATCGGGATGAGCATCATTACCACGAACATTAATTCCATACGCTGAACAATTAGTTATTGTATTTCCTTCAACTCTAGTGGGATAAATAGTTCCAGTAGTAACACTAGGTTGAATAATTATACAATGAACAGTTTGGTTAAAACCATCAAAAGTGTTTAAAGTAATATTTGTATTTCTGCTATTAACATTTATACAAGAAGCACCTCCGCTCCAAGTACAATTGAAAAAAGTATTTCCTATAACTGTAACGTTTTCTGCACTACTTGCAAGAGCTAGTTGTTCAGATACGCCACTAGAAAAAAAGTTATAACTTACATTTGCTATTCCATTATTAATTTGTACTCCAGCAGTACTGTGATTAAAAGTATTATTGAATATTAAAGCATCTCGTTGTCTTCCATTTATATTTAAAAGTGTTGAACCACTATTATTATAAAAAGTGTTATAACTTATGTTAGTATTATTTGCTTGTACTAAAGTCATAATAGTTGAGAATTCACCACGATGATGATTAAAAGTGTTATTAGCAATAGTTACATTTCCACTTGCAGTAACAAAGTTAATAGTTTGATAAAAATTTCTAAAATTACAATTCATAATAGTAATATTACCAAAAACTGTTGCATTATTTAATTGAATACCAATATCATTTGTTGATCCTCCAGGAAGACCAAAATTATCACTTACATTAAAACCGTTACAATCTAAAACAGAATTATTAGAATAAACCCAGAAACAAACAGAACTTATATTAGAACTAATATTTTGTGTTAATTGATAGGTATCTCCAGTAGATAAGTTAGTACAGCCATTAATAGCAACTAAAGCATTACTTGGCTGAAATATAAATAATAAAGATAATAGAATTATAAATACAAGCACGATCTTTTTTAACATAAAATCTAATTTGAATTTCTTATTTAAATATATTTCGCTAAAATAAAATTAAAATTATTAAAAATAATGAGAAATTTAGGGCTATTTTCAATCGTAAGGTTTTAATATTTATCTATCTAATATATACTATGGAAAGACCAAACTTAGCTTTAGTAGCTTTAGCGTTAGCAGCATGTAGTCCTGAGTCTACTGAGAATAATACAAGTGCAAAAGATATTTCTAATTTAGCTCAAGAAAGAGGAAATAATTTTACTCCAAAATCAGTTGTAGTAGTAAATTATTTAAGAGGAGTAAATATTAATTATTTAGTGGGTAATGCAGGATATGAAGTAGCAGTTAACTATACACTTAGAGAAGGAGATTCACTTTGTAATTTAGGAGAAAAAAATACTGTTTATTTTGTTCCAAGAAACACAAAACAACGTTACGTGTTAACTGACTCAGTTCTACCAGGAAACCAACCAACACCGCAAGAATGTTATGTGGCTGGCAATATACCGCGAAACATTAGAAGAATTCCTAAGGGAAAACCGAGTATGGTAGCAACTGGCAAAACAACAAGAATTTAATTTTTTTCTTTAATAAAATAAAACAACAACAAACCTATTCCTATAATAATAAAAGAATCTGCTAAATTAAAAACATACCAAAATCCTAAATCAATAAAATCAACCACAAAACCATGAATAATTCTATCTAATAAATTACCAAAAGCACCAGCTAAAATAAAATTCCAAGCAATATTATATTTATCATATTTCTTATAAAAATAAAAAACTAAACCAATAATAATTAAACTAAAAATAATAAAAAATAAATTATTACCTTGAAATAAACCAAAAGTCACACCTGTATTTTCAATATAATTAAAAGAAAAATATTTGAATAAAAAAATACTTTTTCCAAAGAAATAAAATTTAGTTAATTGATCAATTAATAAGAGTAGAATAATAAACAATAAGTTTCTAACATATTTCATTGATTCTCCTTAGCTACTTTTTCTATAAATTCTAGCCTTTTATCAATCTCCTCTAATTTGTCTTTAACTTCATCTAATCTTTTAATAATTTCAGAATTATCTTGTCTATTCTCAATTGGAAGTTGTCTGTTTAAAATGTCAGGTCTAAATTCTTCATGTAATCTACGCTTATCAAAATCATTTTCAAATGCAGGTTTAAAATCATTATCACCTAAATCTTCTTCTACATTTGAATCTAAAGTCTCTTCAAAATTACCAGAATCATCTTCACTTTCTTTTTTTCTTTTAAAAAAACCAAATATACCCATTACAAAAATTTTAAATACGTCAGGATATAAATATCTTTTGATATAAATGAAATCGAAAGAGGTTGTAAGGCAGGAATTAGGTAACAAAACAGCTCAGCAGTTTCTAAAAGAGTCTTTGCAAGTTAAAGATATTGAAGTAGTAAAAAAAGAACTAAATGAAACAAAAGGCAAAGATGAAAAAGAAACTATGCAAAAAAGAATAGGTTTTCTTAAATCAATTATTAAAGATGAAAATTATAAAGAAATAAAAGGAGAAATATTAAGAGAACTAGCTCCTTTAGTTGAAAAAGTAGATAAAAAAACTTATACTTTAATCTATGATTCATTAAATGAAGGAATAGAACCAATATATTTCTGGGTTCTAGATTTTATGGCAGATAGCAAACCCACAGGTCTTAAACTAGATGTTTGGAAAGGTAAAGAAGAATATGAAGCATCTGCTAGTTCAGGATATTTTGGGGAAATGGGACAAAGAACAAGTTTAATGCAGCAAAAAGCAATGGAATATTTAGGTGCAATTAATAATGTGATAAAAAGTATTTTAAATTTAATTTATGATTTAAGAGAATTTGAAATGAGATTAAAACCATATAATGATTTAAAAGATCCAAAGGGAAAAACAGAAGATGAAAAGAAAGAAAATAAACAAGCAGGAAAATTCTCATTAAAGGGAATTTGGATGGATCAAGTAGATGCAAGAAAAGGAAGAGGAAGTATAAATTTATTAGCTCAAGATTTATCATTTGTAACTCTAAGAGATGCATTTTTCTATGTTGAAGATATAGAACATATAAACAGATTAGATTTAAATGAAAGAGTAAAAAATATTTTAAAAAGAAAATTAGTAGAATATCAAGCTTGGGAAGAAAATAGCGAATTAGAAATAAGAAAAAGATATGAAGTTGAAAAAATTTATTTAAGATCGCAAGTTGGAACTTTAACTTTATATGCTAATTGGGCAAAACCATATTTAGTTGCAGCACAAAAATTGAAGATGAGAAATCCAACTGCTGAAACATTAAAAAATCCAAACATAGTAGACGCATTCAGTAATATGGAATTAGAACTTAAATTATTAGGTAAAAGAGAAATAAAACCTGGTGATGTTCACGAATCATATAAAGATATAAAAGTTAAGAAAAAATATTTTTGTATTATAGAAGCAAAAATGAAATTTAGAAGTTTGCCGTCTTCAGTTTCTGGTCAAGGAGGAAGACATTATGTTCACGGAGGAAGAACTGATATAGAATTTAGTGCATATGGTTTAGATGAAACTGAACTTGAAGCTTTAGAAACAAAAGAACTTTATGATGACTTATATTTAATAGAAGATTTTGTAGGTGTAAGTTTAAAAAAATTAATTGATGATGTTAAATATTTCACAAGTGGACCAGAAATAAAAGAAGAAAAACCTAAACCAAAGAAAAAACAAAGATTATTTGGAGATATAAGACAAGGTTTCAAAGATTTATACGAACTGCTAAAAGAAGCAGTTATTCCATTTGAAAAGAAAGATGCTCCAGATATAATAGAAGAAGATATGAAAGCTACTGCAAGAAAAGCAGCAGAAGGAATGACTTACTTAATTTACAATCAATATAAAAAACAGCATGGAATGTTATCAACATGAAAGATAAAATATTTACTTTAGCAAATTTATTAACATTTAGCAGACTAGTATTAACATTTATATTTATTTATTTAATTTCTAGAGAACAAATAATTCCAGCAATAATTTGTTTATTGCTTGCAGGTCTGTCAGATTTACTTGATGGTTATGTTGCTAGAAAATTAAATCAAGTATCAGAATACGGAAGAATTTTTGATACAGCAGTAGATGGAATATTTTTAACACTAACATCTTTATCACTATTAGCTTATGATTACATAAATATTGGAATTGTAATTATATTTTTAGTTGGTGGAGCAATAAGATGTTTCAGTTATATTAAAAAAGATAAAATAAGTCCAACAATATTTAGTAAGGCAGTAGTAGTTTTAATTTATGCTTTAATGATCTTATCTCTAACAGAAGAAATGATATTTAATCTTGTTAAATGGCCGGTAGCAGGATATCATCTAGTAATTTCTTCAATAGATTTATACAGAAAACTATAAAAATATTTTCTAAGAAAAATTTTACAAATTAATAAAATTTATAAACATTCTCTCTAATAGTTATTATACCATGACATCATTCTACAAAAGCTATTCAAATAAAAAAACTGCATTTGAAAATAAATTCAACTCTACTTTAGGTTCTCCTACAAGTCCAATGGTAGCTAAACAATTAGAAGAAACAGGTAAAAGATTAAATGAAGGAGTAAAAAATGTTGAAATTGGTACAATAGCTACTGATAAATTCGAAATGATTCCTAAGCAGCATTTCGAAGAAATAAGAAGAATTGCTCAATTAACAGATGCAAATATTTCAGTTCATGCTCCTTTAGTAGATCTTGCAGGATTTCCGCAAGGTGAAGGTCAAAGAACATGGGCTGAAGATCAAAGAAAAACAGCAGAGTCACAAGTATTTTCAATAATGGAAAGATCTGTACCACTAACAACTAGAGATGAAAAAGGAAAAGTAAAAGCAAATGTTCCAATAGTATTTCATGCAGGTCATTTTTCAAGTCAAGAATATGGAGTTCCATATGATCCAGTAAAACATCCTGAAGGATTAAAAAAAGAAGTTCATAAAAAAGATGAGTACGGTAATATCAAAACAGATGCTTTTGGAAATCCAGAAATAGAAAGATACGATCCAGTTGATATTAGATCAATGACAATTGTAAATCAAGAAACAGGTGATATTCATAGAGTAGAACATGATGAGAAAAAAAGAATTGGTGGGAGAACTGAAATTTGGGATGTAGATAAGAGACTAAGAACTTTAAATCAAACACAATGGGATGAAGAACAATTAAAAATGCTTAATTATCAAAAAGATATAGAAGAATTAAAAGAAAAATTAGAAATAAGAAGACAGCAAAATGATGCAATAGAAAAAACAGGATTAGGTAAAAGAGAAATAAAACCTGGTGAAATAAATTATCAAGCAATGGCTCAAAATAATGAGTTAGATATTGTAAGATTGCAAAGACATATTCAAGAAATAAATCAAAGATTAAATTCAGAAGCAGAAAATATATTCCATAAATATGATAAATGGGCAGATGAAAAAGTAAAAGATAAAACAAAAGATAGAATGGAGCATATAAGAAATGTGTTCAAAGAAGTACAAACTCACGAAGATGAGTTAAATGAAAAATTCAACAATTTATCAGAACAAGATCAAAAAAAATCATACAAAGAATATCAAAACCAATTATTAGATTTAGAATTACATAAATCAAAAGTAGTAGTAACAGAAATGGCAGCAATTAGAGCTCCAAAATTATGGGTTCCTGTAGGAGAATTCGCAATAGGAAAAACAGCAGAAACAGTTTCTAATGCAGCAACAAACTTATTTAAAAAATTAAAAAATGAAAAAAGACCTGATGGAACAACAAGAGAAGATGAAATGCCATTTTTAGCTCTAGAAAATTTCTTTGTAAATGCACCAATGTCAAGAGCAAAAGATCTAAAAGAAGTAGTAAAACAAGGACGTGATTTAATAACTAAAAAATTAATGGGTGATAAAGATTTGAAAATGTCAGAAAGTGATGCAAGAAAAGCAGCTGAATCAATGTTATCAGCAACATGGGATGTTGGACATATTAACAACTTAAGAAAAGCAGGTTTTGAAGGTGAAGAATTAAAAGAACTAGTGTTAAGAGAAACAAAAGAAATAGCAGATGTAACAAGACATGTTCACATTACAGATAATTTTGGTTTCTTTGATTCACATCTGCCTCCAGGAATGGGTAATGTTCCAATTAGAGAAATAATGGAAATATTAGAAAAAAAATGGGCAGATCAAAAAGCAGTAAATCCCCATATGCAGGATCCAAGAAGTATTGTTGAAGCAGGTGGTTTCGTAGCAGAAATTGGCCAAAATCCAACAGTGGGAGTTCTTGAATTTTTTGGAAGTCCATTATACAGAATGGGTCCTAGTCCTTATTTTTCACAAAATATGTCAAGAACAGTTGGACATACTTATTCACCATATACAGAATCATTTATAGATTTCCCTCAGCAGCACTTTAATTTATATGGAAGTAGTTTCACAACTTTACCAAAATCAGTTGGTGGAGAAGTAGGTGGAGCAAATTCAAGATTTAGTGGTACTCCAAATCAATAGTTTTATATAAAAAATAAAATCAATAAATAAAGATGAAAAAGAAAAAAGTGGTGAAAATAGATAAGAAAGAAATCATTCTAAATACAAATAGAGATATAGCTTTTGACTTCGCTACAAGAGTTTATAAAAAATTTACAAATGTAATAAAAGCAATTGCATTATTTGGTTCAACAACAAAATTAGAAGCAAATGAAAAAAGTGATATTGACTTAGTAATAATAATAGATGATTGTACAATAAATTGGGATGATGAATTAATTGCATGGTATCGTGAAGAATTAGCAAAATTAATTGCAGAAAAAGATTACAAAAGAGAATTACATGTTAACACTGTAACACTAACATCATTCTGGGAAGAAGTAAGAGCAGGTGAACCTCTTGTTATTAATGTTTTAAGATATGGTGAACCTTTAATTGACATTGGTGGATTTTTTGATCCATTAAAAGTTTTATTAGCAAAAGGAAAAATAAGACCAAGTGCAGAAGCAATATTTACTACAATGGAAAGAGCAGGCCAGCATTTAGGAAGAGCAAATAATTTTATTCTTAATAGTGTTGAAGGATTTTATTGGGCAATGGTAGACGCAGCACATGCAACACTAATGGCGCTGAAAGTAGTTCCACCATCACCAGAACAAATTCCACAATTATTAAAAGAAGTTTTAGTAGATAAAAACATGTTAAATAAAAAATATATTGACTATTATGAAAGAGTAAGAAAAGTTGCAAAAGCAGTTTTACATAACGAAAAAGCAAAATTAGAAGGAAAAGAAGTTGAAGAATTAAAAAACTTAGCAGAAAGTTTTGTATATGAATTAAATGAAATTACAAAAGCACTAATTAGAAATGAAAAAATAATAAGATATGAAGTAAAACAAAATTAAGCACATTTTTTATCATTATCAAATTCTGAATAATTACATTTTGGTAAATCTTTTCTAACTACAACTTTAGGACGTGCATTAAAATATTTTTGAGCTTGATCCCAAGTTAAATTATCTGGTAAACAACCATCTCTTACCAAACTAGGACTTCTAGTAAATATATTAGTATTACAAGGTAAAAATTTTCTAGTAGTACGAATTTGATCCACAATATAATCGTTATTTGTATCACAAATCAAATAACCAATAACATCTACTTCTTGTTTTTCAGAGTTAAAAGATAAATTATAATGTCCAACACATCTGCCAGTTAAACCTTCAGAAATATTAATCTCTGGTTCTTTAGCATTAGCACTAGAAGAAAGAACATACAATAAACTACTCAGACCAATTCCTAATATTCTTCTCATTTTAAAAAAATAAAAAATTAAGCTGATTCTTCTCTTTCAGTTTCAGCTTGTTTGTAAGCTTCGTACATTTTCAAGAAAGCTTTAGCTTTTGTTCCTTGATCTTTTTCCATAGCTTTGTCTATTAAAGCATAAGCGCCACTTTCATTTAGTTTCTTTGGAAGCTCACTTACTTCTGCTTGAAGTAATTTTAACCTATTATTATAATGTATAGCAGACCTTTCTTGAGCTAAATTAGGTGTATACAATCTAACTAAAGATAAACTATACAAACTAGCCCCACTATCATTTTCAGCAACTAATTGTTCAGCTGCAGCAAGATTCCCTTGTTTTAATGCAATTTCTAGTTTTGCAGCATATTGAATTCTTTTTATTGCTGAATCTAAATCAGTAAATACTTTTTTCTCATCATCAGAAGCTTTATCATCTGGTTTTACAGGTTTAAATCCTTGTAGTATAGCCATATTCATATAAAACTCAAATTTAGCATCGTCACCTAAATCACCAACAAATGTTTCTCTAGCACCTTGAAGATCTTTATCAGTAACTGCTTTTTCAAATTTAGTATAAATTCCTTCTACTTTATCACTCCCACCAAGCATGTAATCTAAATTTTCTCTTATACCTTGAGCAGGAGCTACTTTAGCAAATTTAGGATCCATTGGATCATCATGTAATTTTTCATTTTGAATAAAAGTTAAGTAACCAGCAACACCATTTCTAATTTGATCATGTTCAGCTTTACCAGAATTGTCTAAGTCTTGAGCTAAATCTTTCAGTCTTAATCCAGTGCTAGCTGCACTAACTAGTTTTTCAAGACCTTCACTTATTGTGTATTGTGTTGCCATTTTATCTTTTTTACCTCATATTACTTACTATTTAGTAGTAAATACTTACTTATAAACATTTCTATTATAAAGATATAACCATAAAAGATTAAAAAGTTAACTATAAACAACTAAAAATCAACAAATTTAAAGTTCTCAGAACTGTTAAAATGACCTTTAATAGCCTTTAAAGCTGAATCCTTATCTAAAGTATGTATTGAATAAGTTTCATCCCAAAAATCTCCACCCCATAAAATATCTCTAAGTTCTGAATAATCATCTAATATTTTCTTAGTACTAATACTCTTAATAACATTTAAAATTTCATTAGGACTATATTTTGGACTAGCACCTAAAACTAAATGAAATTCATCATTATTAATTCCAAAATTAAAAAATTCAAAACCATATCTAGCACCTAATCCTTTTAATAAATCTTTAATATAATCTAAAGAAATCCTATCTAACATTCCTTGTTGCTTATAACTAACTGAAAACATTAAATGATAAATTAATTTAGAAGCAATTTGTTTTTTAATATCCGAATTAACATTTTCAGAAATAACTAAATCATCTTTAATTTCCTGTAAATTATTTTCTACAGTAATTTCTGGAATAGCAATACTTTCTTCATTTGCAATATAAGGTTTAACACCAACTAAGTAAATTTTTCCAGATTCCATTGTCCATTCAATTTCAACAGGTTTATTATAAACTTGTTCTAAAGTTCTAGCATATTCAGCCAAATAAGAAATGTCTTCATCTCTAACTTTCTGTATACTTCCTCCGCCATCACTAAAATTATTTTTAACATTTTTTCCAGTATATCTATCTCTAAAATAACCATAATGTTGCAATCCCAACTGTTTATCTTTAATTCCTAAATTTTCTTTATCCAAAAAATAAATATCATATTCAACATTATCACTAAAAACAGTTCCAAGGCCTAAAACAGATTTAACTTTAATATTGTCGCCGCTAAAAACAAATCCAGATTTATCAGCATCAACCATTTTCTGAATAACAACAGAAACTAAAGAATCTTCTAATGAAAATCCTTCTTTAATAAAATATTTTAAATTATTAGGTTTAAATAAAGAAGCCCAGCATTTTTGTATTGCAAATATTAATTCGTCTCTGCCTCGAACATTTAAATAAACTTCAAATTTACAATTATTATCAAAATTAGAACTAACTCTTACAGCAACAAAAGGAAGCTCTCTTCCAGCTTTAATAAAACTATTAATAATATTTCCACCTACAGCCTGGCTTACAGCTCTGTCTATATTCAAATTATCATAAGATTCTAAAATTTTATCTTTTAAATGATGAGAAACTTGAGAACTTAAAATTAAATCTATAATTTTATCAGAAGTTTCTTCTAAAATAATATTATTATCAACATCTAAATTATTTAATAAATTTAAAATATTAGATTTTAATGTTGAATATTCTAAATATTGGCTAAAAGCATATGAAGAAATAACAAAACCATTAGGAACAGGAAGTCTTAAACCATATAAAACACTTAAACCTAAAGCTTTACTACCTACTAATGAAAAATCATCCTCTTTTATTTCAGAAAACCAAATTATTTGATTCATTATAAGATAACAATTAAAGATCTTTATTAAAATTTCTATAATAAACATCAAGTTTAAAAAGAGAAGTAAATAGAAAATAATAAAGGGAAAAAGAGTTTATTCAATTTAAAATAACTTATCAACCATTTGTAGCAAGAGGGGAATATGAAAAATAAAAATATAGTTAAATTACTAATATTTTATTTCTTGTTTCTATTCTCATTAAATTTTACTTTTGCTGCAGTTACTACTTTTGATTTAACAGGGACAGATACTGGAAATTGGTTAGGTACTAATGGTGTTGCTTCCATGGCTTATGATCCTCTAAATAATATGACTTATATAGGTGGGTCTACTGGTTCTTTCGGAGTTTATAATAGAACTGAAAATGTAACTCATTCTCTCAGTGCAACTGATTCTGGAAACTGGATAGGCACAAGAGCACTTCAAGCAATGGTATTTGATATTAACAAAAGTTTAGTTTACTTTGCTGGAGGTACTGCTACTTTTGGAGTTTATAATAGAACTACAAATATATCAACTGATCTTAGAGCAACTGATACTGATGATTGGATTCTTACAAGTGGTTTTCGTGGACTAGCTTATGATCCAGTTCACTTTGCTCTTTATCAAGGAATAGTTAGCGGAAAATTTGGATCTTATTCTCGTGAAACAAACGTTTCAACAGATCTTTCTGCAACAGATGCAGGAGACTGGGTAGGCACAAATGCAGTTTTTGCAACAACTTATGTTGTTAATGGTAATCGTACTTATACAGGTATTGGTGCTGGCAGATTTGGAGCATTTAACGGAACTACTGGAGCATGGGATGATCTTTCTGCAACAGATGGTGGCACAGGTATAGGTTCTGCTAACAGTGTTTTAGCTTTAGCTTATGATACTAGTCGTGATCTTGTTTATTTAGGAGTAACTCTAGGAAATTTTTTAGTATATAACAGAACTGCAAATCAAATAACAAATCTTACTACAACTGATCCTTCTGATTGGATAAGCACTAGCGGTTTTTTAGCCCTTGCATTTGATGATAGAAGAAATTTAATTTATATGGGATTAGCTTCTGGAAAAATTGGAGTATACAATAGAACTACAAACACAACAGTTGATCTTTCTGCAACAGACACAGGAGACTGGATGGGTACGGATTCTATTCAAACAATGACTGCAGATACTGCTAGTAATTTAATTTATATTGGTTTAACTACTGGAAAATTCGGAGTCATAAATATCAGTATGCCGACAGTAACTGCAGTTACTGTAAGTGATAATAATTTAGATTCAACAGAAACTGGAACAGATAATTGGGCACTTTCACTTACATTTACAGAAGCAATGAATACTTCAAGAAATGCAACTATTCAGTTTTCTCCTAGCGCAAGTACTGCATTAACAAGTTGTTTTGCAAATTGGTCAACAACTACAAATTTTAGTTATGTTTGTGATGTTGCAAATGCTAATGCAAATATTTCAAATATAAATGTTATTGCTAGTTCAGCTCAAGAAAATACTTACAGTTTCACAATGGATCAATATACAAATACAAGTGTGTTTAATGTTAACATGGCAGCTGCTGGAGATTCAGTTTTTCCAAATTTAAATCTAATTGCTCCAGTAAATAATGCAAATTATTCTGGAAATTCAGTAGACATTACCTATACAGCAACAGATGATGTAGCAATAAGCACTTGTTGGTACAATTTTGATGCAATAAATACAACAGTTCCCGCATGTACCAATGCATCAATAGCTCTTGTAGAAGGGGTTCATTATTTAAAATTTTATGTAAATGATACTGCAGGAAATGTTAATGCCTCTGACAATAGAACTTTCACAATTAATACTCCTCCATTCATAAATACTTTAATTTTAAATTCAACAAACTTAGCAAATAATAATACAAATCAAAACTTAACTGTTTATGTTAATTATTCTGATACAAGTGGAAATGGTGTTAAATTAATTTATGATTGGATTGTTAATGGAACTTCACTTGCTCACTTAAACATGCCTTTTGAAGTAGGAAGCAATTCAACTTTCGCAAGAGATTTTTCACAAAATAAAAGCCACGGAATTGTTTCTGGAGCAACATATAGTTCAAGCAGTGGTTTTGATGGAAAAGGTGCATATACTTTTGATGGAACAGATGATTTTATTAGAATTAATGGAACTGAAAGTTTAATAATGATAGACCATCTATCTGTATGCCATTGGGTTAATCCTAATACTGCACCTGGAATCTACCTTGTAAAATGTAATAGTGCTGCTGAAGGTTGTAATGGTGATTGGTGGTTTACTGCTAGCGGTGCCTCATGGTCAGCTAATACTGGAGGAGGAGTTGGTACAACAGCAGGTGGAGCTGTTAACCTTAATCAATGGCAGCACGTATGTTTGACTTATAATACAACACTTCTCACCTTATATGTTAATGGTACTAGCGCAGGTACTGATACAAGCCCAGGTGTATTAGTTGGTACAACTGATAAACTACAAATTGGCAGATATACAACTACTTATTTTAATGGAACATTTGATGAATTAACAGTATACAATCGTACTTTGTCCCCATCTCAAATTTTAAACTTATATCAAAATAGATCAGATCTAATCTCATATGAAGAAACAAGAACAGGAGAAAATTGGACTGTAAACATAACTCCAACTGATGGTGTAAATGTTGGAACAACAAATTCTTCTAGTAATGTAACAATTTTAGAAGCAGATACAACACCGCCTCAAATAAGATTACTTAGTCCTGGAAATAATTCTAATTTTACTTCTTCTGTAGCTTTAAATTATACAGCAACAGATGATATAGCATTAGGTTCATGCTGGTATGATTTAAACGGAACAAATACAACAATAGCAAATTGTGGTAATACAACTTTAACTTTAAATCATGGTTCTTATTACATAACTGTTTACTCAAATGATTCAAGTGGAAATGGAAATCAATCAAATAACCATTCATTTAATGTAGATACAATTGCTCCAAATCTTTCAATTACAAACCCAGCAAATCTTTCTAATTTTTCTGTTAATTCTGTAACAATAAATTTTACAGTTACAGATACAAACACAGGAGTAAATACATGTTGGTACCAGTTAGATGTAACAAATACAACAATAGCAAGTTGTAATAATTTCACAATAATTCCAAATGAAGGAAAACATTCAATTAGAATTTATGCAAATGATACAGTTGGCAATACAAACGCAACAGTAAACAGAACTTTTGAAATTGATACTTTAGCTCCTTCTTTCTCGGAATTTAATACAACTGCTGCAGGAAACAGAAGTCAAGTTTACATAGAAGCAAATTTAACAGCAAATGATATTAATCTTAATACACTTGTTGTTTATTTATATAACACTACGCACTTAGTAACAGTAAATTCTTCTTCAACAAGCCCATTCCCAAGTAATTTTAGTTCTCTACCAAATGGACTATATTTTATTAATGCAACAGCAAATGATACATTTGGAAATATTAACTCATCAGAAACAAGAACGATAACTTTAGATACACAAGCACCTAATTTAAGTATACAAACTCCAGCAACTAATTCAAATTCTATAACCA
>Ga0209542_10001473_pt1 | contig 55156 bp, 62 predicted proteins | sample RifCSPhighO2_01_FD_184028 | JGI IMG/M metagenome (GOLD analysis project Ga0209542, IMG submission 184028) | Soil microbial communities from Rifle, Colorado - Rifle CSP2_plank highO2_0.1 (SPAdes) (version 2) | ecosystem: Environmental > Terrestrial > Deep subsurface > Rock core/Sediment ... | reverse complement strand
ATGTTTTGGAAGGGACTGAAATGCTCGAAGTTAAGGGAAAAAAAGAAGGAAAAAAGGCGCCGGACGAACTAACTGAACAGTTTACGTCCGATTCGGTGCAGATGTATTTAAGAGAAATCGGCAAGATTCCGCTTTTGACAGGAGACGAAGAAAAAGAGCTGGCGAAAAAAATTGAAAAGGGGGATCAAGACGCGAAAAACAAGCTGGCGCAGGCAAATTTGCGTCTTGTTGTTTCTATAGCAAAAAAATATGTTGGCCGTTCGCCCAACCTTACTTTGCTCGATCTTATCCAAGAGGGCAATCTTGGACTTTTCAGGGCGGTTGAAAAATTCGATTGGAGAAAAGGTTTTAAATTTTCAACTTACGCAACGTGGTGGATCAGGCAGGCTATAACCCGCGCTCTGGCTGATCAGGCAAGGACAATACGCATTCCGGTGCACATGGTGGAGACGATTTCGAAATATCAGCAGGCGGTAAGGCGACTTACTCAAGATCTCGGGCGCGATCCTTTGGCTGAAGAGATTGCTTCGGAAATGAATTTGGAGGTTGATAAAATCCGGCACATCCAGAAAATTTCGCAGGATACGGTTTCGCTTGAACAGCCCGTAGGGGAGGACGATGAGGATTCTTTGCTCGGTGATTTTATTGAAGATGAAAAAATGCTCTCTCCTTCGCAGGAGGCGGCAAGAAGATTTTTGAGGGATCAAGTTCGGGAAATTTTGCTAGATCTCGCGCCAAGGGAGCAAAAAATTTTACAGATGCGCTTCGGCTTAGATGACGGAATTCCGCATACGCTGGAAGAGGTAGGCAAGGAATTCGGTGTAACCCGGGAGCGCATTAGGCAGATTGAAGCTAAAGCCCTTATGAAAATAAGGGAGCATGAGAAAGCGAAGAAACTAGAAGGGTATTAAAACACGCTTGATCGCTATCCGAATTTTGCGAACTGATCTCTGCAAAAGACAAATCATAGTCATCTCCTGACGAAAAAATGTCCGCACTCGCCCAAGAGTCGCGTGCACCCGCCATTTTTTCTACTCGATTCCTTGATTTGTAACTTTTGCTCCAATATGTTCGCAAAATTAGGATAGCGAGCAATAATAATATCTCACACTTCTTTTTTCGAAAGCCTCAAAAGATACGCGCTGATGACCACTATGATAACTGTGATTATTAATGCGTAAATAAATTTCGCTAACAGCGAATTTTGGGATAGAGGAAAGAAATATTCAATAAGGGCTTTAACCGCCTCGTTCCAAGCAAGACCTGCAACTAAACCTAAGGCTGTAACTATATAGCCTAATGTTCTTTCGCGTATCTCCGTTCTAAGTTTGACTGATTCTTTTTGAATGCTGTCTAACATTTTATTTAGCGAAAACGTATTGGAATAAATATTTGATCCGCGTTTTCCGGAAGTCCGGAAGGATTATCCTTATCTAAAATTATGGCTCCTTCTTTGGTGGGAGCGTCCGCAAAAACAATTTCCTCCTTGAACGGAACAAAATCTTCGGTCATCCATTCTGCGTCTGCCTGAACGACAAACGAACGGAGTGTTTCTCCGTACGCGTCCACGATCCGTCCTGGAAAACTCGCTTCAAAATACCAAAAACCTCGCGCCTCGCCCTCAAGATTCATCGGACTTTTTATAATATCTTTTTCTTTAGGGTTTGATACTTTAATTAAGTCGTTTTTTTCTTGGGCGTTTGAAACATAATCTATAAAGGCGTTGCCTTCCGCGGGCTGGCATTTTCTTGGAAAGCTTTCCATTACAGGGTAGCCGGTTTTTTCGCATTCCGCAAAAGTTGTTACAACTGGAGGCTTTGCCGGATTGGCATAAAAATATATGCCGATTAAAGCGAAAAATATCGCAACGGCTATTAATATATAAATCGGTTTCATATCCGTAGTTTAGGATTTTTTTACAAAAATTGCCACAGGTATTGACAAAAAATAGCCATGGAACACCAAAAGGCGCCGTTTAACTGCGCCATACAAACAAGGGACGGCCTGCATCAGCAACGCCGTCCCTTTCCTTTTTATTGTCGAGTCGAGTGAGAGAAATGCAAAGCCTCCTTTTACATTTCCGAGCGAGCGAAGACAACAAAGGGTTAGCGCCCTTTATACAGTATAAAGTTTTTCCTCGACTATTTTTGCGAGTGAATTTGTATCCTTTCTTCTGACTTGCTTTTGATATAGTTTTGACGGAGGTTCGTGAATATTCTTTCATGAAAAAACAGAGGCGGTCAGGTTTCAGTTTTCATTTAAGCTGATTACTCTTTAATCGGCGCGTGCTAATAAGAGACTGTAAACTAATCAAGACCTTCGCAACACTTCCAGTGGCGTCTGATAATTAATTCCCATGTGTAATCTTTCAGTATTGTAATACGGCAAATACTTTCTGAGCGCGATTTTGAAATGTTTGATGGTGTGAGCTGTTCGATCCAAACACTCTTCCTGTATAGTCCTGTTGAATCTTTCAATATGGGCATTGTCGTTTGATTGCTTGACTCTGGAATGACGATGCTTGATGCCAGTCCTCCACATTTCATGAGTGAACCATGTCGAGAACTCTGGCCCGTGATCTGTCTGAATCATTTTGAAACTAAATGAAGCTTTTTTCTTTGCTCGAATAATAAAATCGACACTTCTTTCAGAGCTGATTCGTTCCATAACTTCCGCATATGCCCATCTCGAATACAAATCAATCAATGTATATACATAAATGCGACTTCCATCCGGTAGCATGATGTGAACCGTATCTGCCTCCAGAAGCGCTCCTGCAAAGGCCGCTTCGGGCCTTTCGGTATAGTCATGAGGCCTTTTCCAAGGAGAACGTTTCTTGATCAGTCCGCATCTATCAAGTGTTCTCTGTACACTCGGCAGTGACACGGAGACTCCTTCCCGCAATAGTTCTCGATGAATAACTTGACCGCATCTCCTTCTGCCAATTCTCTTTTCAATGATTGCAGAGACGATTTCTCTCGATAGCGCATTAGGGCTTGTCTTGGGACGAGATGATTTTGTCGAGATCTCGTGCCAGCCTGTTGCCCAGGGGTGCCTGCACCATCTCGATACAGTGCTTGCTTGAACTCCGAAGCGCCTGGCTACTTTTCTCATCGACCATTTTCGATATTTAACTAAATTCACCGCGTCTCTACGCACCTTCGGCATATTTGGTACTTTTGTATATGGCATATTCCTCATTTTAGCCCTAGGTGTTGCAAAGCTCATGATACATTACGTTGTATTGACTTTGAGATAAAATGGTGCCATAATTTGGCTGGACTTGTTGTATTTGTTCTTTAAGTCGTTGCGTTTTTTGGCGTTTCGGCAGATTTTCGTGTCGAAATTAAAGATTGGCTTTTAAACTTTGGAGGTATGAGATGCGAGACATGCAGGCAGGGTGTTCAAAGGGGATCTATATGCCGGATCCCTTTCGTGTTGCTTTAGTGTGGAGTATTAAGTTTAGGATAATGGCGGTTCCTTTTCTTCTCTTTTTCATTAAAAGAATGAATGAAAATCCATTTAGGCTTTCGGACGAAGATCTGCGGGAATTAAGTCGTACCCGCGTCTGGCCTCTAAAACTGGTTGAGTGGGTTAGAAGAAAGAGAGAGGAGCTCGGGTGGGAGCCAGTTAAGCCTGATGGGTGGGACCTTCCCGGCGGAGTGTTTACCAAGGAGGATCGGATTAAGGCCAGATCTGATAGAGCCTTTGACCGCGTTCCTTCATATGGATTGGAGAGGGAGATATACGAGGAATTGCGTTTAAAGATCGTCGGGTATGAAAATGGGCAGCGAGTCGAATTTTTCGAGCTTTTCCATGTTAAATACGGTAAAAGCCGTAGCGGAAGTGGGAGGTTCGAAAATTTTTATTTTTGGATCAGAAGAGCCGGAGGTGTTCTTAAGACGGTTGGAACTGCGGGAGAGTCCGAAGCGCCGGAATACGTTCCGATTTTCGAGCTGAATCTTTCAAACCTTTACTACTCCCAGGCGCAGGTGTTTGAGATTCTACTGCAAAAGCTGGTGGGGAAGTACAATATGTGCGAGTATGAGCCGTCGCTCGCGCATATTTCCGGGCTTTTTAAAGACTCAAATGGTGCTAACAAGGCGCCAAAGGCCTTTTCGGAAAAACCTCGGGACGTTGATAGGCCGAGCCGCGCCAATCAAGGCCGATTGGTTCGAATGCCGAAAGACATTCGATACGAGAAAGATTAAGAAAGCCAGCAACATAGTTCGTTAAACCTGAGCGTGAGCGCTCCCCGCTGTTTCTTTACTGAGGCAGTGGGTTTTTTCTTTTCAACACGGGAAAACGTGGAAATTACATAGAATAGAAATATGGCGACATTTACTTTTTCCGCTAAGAGTATTTCCGGTGAGGAGTTGAAAGGATCTCGCGAAGCCAAAGACAAATTTGAATTGGCAAAAGGCCTTAAAGAAGAAGGTTATATTTTAATTAAAGCTGAAGAAGGACAAGGCAGTTACAATATTGAACTTCCACTGTTTTTTTATCGCGTGTCCATTGCTGAAAAAATGATGTTCGCGAGAAATCTTTCAGTTATGGTCGCGGCCGGGCTTTCGCTTTCAAGAGGACTTGATGTCCTTTCAGAACAGATGTCCAATAAAAAATTTAAATCGGCTTTACTCGATGTTTCGGCTTCGATCCGAAAGGGCGAGAATTTTGCCGTTTCACTTTCAAGGCACCCGAAAATATTTTCCGAGCTTTTTAGATCCATGGTATCTGCCGGAGAGAAATCCGGAAAACTTGAAGATGCGCTTAAATTGGTATCGCACCAGCTTAAAAGGGACTATGATCTTCGCCGAAAAATCAGGGGGGCTATGATGTATCCAGCTGTGGTGCTTGCCGCCATGGTGATAATCGGCGTATTAATGCTGATTTACGTGGTTCCAACGCTTGTCTCCACTTTTGAAGAGCTAGATGTTGAACTTCCAATGAGCACGAAAATAGTCATCAATATAAGCAATTTTATGCTTCACTATTCTTTTTGGGCCTTTTTAATTATCACGGCCTTTATTTTTGGATTTATTAAATCATTGAAAACAAAAATCGGACGCGCGGCGCTTGATTTTATTTTTTTACATATTCCGGTCATAACTCCGCTTGTGGCCAAGGCAAATGCCGCGAGAATTTGCCGAACTCTGGGTTCACTTTTGAGTTCAGGAGTTAATATTTTGGAATCTTTCGATATTACGGAAGGGGTTTTGACGAATCATTATTATAAAACTGTCCTCGAAGAGAGCAAAAAAGAAATAGAGCGCGGCGCCCCGATCTCGACGGTTTTTATAAAAAATAAAAATTTGCTTCCGTTGCTTGTTGGAGAAATGATGGCGGTCGGAGAGGAGACCGGCAAATTATCGGAAATGCTTTTCCGGCTTGCTGTTTTTTATGAAAATGAAGTCAGTCAGGCCACTAAAGACCTATCGTCTTTAATCGAGCCTATTTTGATGATTGTTATCGGAATTTTTGTCGGATTTTTTGCGGTCTCGATGATTTACCCGCTTTATAATTTAGCTGGGAGCTTTTAGAGACAATGACGCGATTAAAAACATCGGGATCAGTGGAAGGATTTACTCTTCTTGAAACTGTTTTTGGGATAGCGATAATCATTATGATCTTTTCCGTTTTAACGATGGCATTTTTGTCTTTTCGCTCCTCAAGCCAGTTATCGGAGACGCATAGCCAGATTGTCTCTATTTTGCGTGACGCGCGTTCGCGCACCATGGCTTCCGTAGGAAATACCGCTTACGGCGTTCATTTTGAAGAATCCAAAGCCGTTTTATTCCAGGGAGGAATTTATGACGCCCTAAGCCCCACAAACGAAACTTATCTTCTCCCGGCATCTTTAATAATAAGCTCTATTTCTCTAGGCGGCCCCCAGGACGTTGTTTTTCAAAGACTTAACGGTTTTGCCTCTGCTTCAGGAACGCTGACCGTTTCTTTGCGTTCAGATTCTTCAAAAGCAAGCATTGTGGATATTTTGGCCACAGGGAATGTTCGCTGATGTCTGTTAAAATCTAGTTATGAGCGGGCTTCGCAAAAACTCCCCGGGTTTTGGAATAATTGAATTGGTTATCGCTTCGGCGATTATTAGCGGCGCCCTTTTTTCTCTTATGAGCGTTTTTTCTTTGTCAAATCGCCTTGCCGGAGAGGCTTCTAATAAAATCAGGGCGAATTTTATCGCCGAAGAGGGCCTTGAAGCCGCGAGGATTTTGAGAGACGCGGGATGGAATCATAATATCGCGCCTCTTTTAAATTCTGAAACATATTATCTTGATTTTGATACGGCGACATTGTCCTGGGATATTGTTACTACGGATCCTGGTTTTATAGGAGGAAAATACTCGAGAAAAATAAAAGTTCAGGACGTGTCCCGCGATTCTTTCGCCGATATTGTCGCGAGTGGGGGAACGGTCGATCTTGAATCGAAAAAAATTATAGTTGAGGTGTCGTGGTTTGAACGTGGAGGCACGAAGACGCAAACTCTATCCACTTATCTTTTTGATGTTTTTGATAATTAAGATGCCGAGTTTTAAAAATAACAGAGGTTTTTCATTCATTGAAGCTGTAATTTACGTATCACTTCTGGCGGCTATGGCCGTGCTTGTCGTTGGGTCTATACTTTCTATTTACAGGATTTTCATAAAAACTAAGGTTGAGCGCAGTTTGAATATTAATGCAGATGTGGCGCTTGAAAGCATGATCAGGGAAATAAGGCTTGCTACAAGCACTACGATTTCCGGAAGCGCTTTTGGGTCTCACCCCGGGAGTTTGAGGCTGAATGCGAAAAAATTCTCTTTATCAGGAACAATTCTCGAGTTAAGCGATTCAGAAGGCGCTCCGCAGAGCCTGACCGGAGATGCCAAAGTTACGAATCTTGTTTTTTATCCCGTTACGGCGACTTCCACTAATGTAAAAATGATCAAAATTGAAATGACGCTTGAGTCCGGGTCTGGGAAGTTTTTAATTTCAAAAAATTATAATGGAGCGGCAGTGTTAAGGGGAAGCTACTGAACGCGCGACACACCACATAAAACATGAAGCATACAACATATAACATAAAGCACGAAACACGCAACACGAAACATGAGGCACAAAATATGTTTCATGATTCAAGTTTTATGGTTCGCAAACATGGGCAGGCCGCAATGACTGCTGTGCTCATTCTTTTATTTGTTTCTCTTGCCGCAGTTTTTGGAGCTTCAGCCTTGGCGTTAAGAGAGGCAAAGGCCGCCCGCAATAATGAGAGTTCCAGATTTGCGTATTTTGCCGCTGAAGCCGGAGTCGAAGACGGCGTTTATCGTCTTTTAAGGAATAAAAATTTAAGTCCCGCATATTCAGTTACTCTTAATGGAGCAACGGCCGATACTATTGTCACAAATATTTCTTCCGCAAAAAAAGAAATAAAAACAGTCGGAGATTTTTCAAATACGATCCGCGCGGTTAGGACAGAAGTGATAACCGGAACCGTGGGCGTAAATTTTTTCTACGGCGTTCAGGTCGGAGACGGCGGACTTGAAATGGGGAATAACTCGCAGGTAAACGGAAGCGTTTATTCAAACGGAAGCATTACAGGGTCTGGCTTAATTACCGGAGACGCTATTGTAGCCGGAGGAATACTTCAGAACCCAAGCGTTGAATGGACAGCCCAAAATTCCGATAATTTTTTCGCTACCATTTCGACGAACCGCGATATCGCCCAATCATTTATGGCCAATACGAACGGAAATCTAAATCGTGTCTCCGTTTATATAGCCAAAGTCGGCAACCCGACTTCAAATATAACTTTGAGAATCACAAACGATAACGGTGATAAGCCTGCGACTTCAAATATAGCGAGCGCGGTCATTCCATATACTTATGTTGGTCTTTCGGCGGGATGGGTGGATGCATCTTTTGCCTCTTCTCCTTCATTAACAAACGGAAATAAATATTGGATAGTTCTTGATTATGGATCAAATTCATCCGTAAATTATTGGAATTGGAGAAAGGACAACACCGACGCTTATGCGGGTAATACTGGAAAATATACTTCGAGCTGGAGTTCCGGATCGGCCTCGTGGACCAATGTTGGAGGGGATTTGGCTTTTCGCGCGTGGATCGGCGGAACAAATACCAGAATAGAGGGAGTTACAATTGGAAATTCTTCAAGCGGAACCGGCCGTGCGAATCTTTTTGTAGGAGCCACGGTTCATGGTTCTTCATGCCCAAATCAATACTGTATTGTTGAAAATCCGGCTCGAGAAGAACTGCCGATATCAGACGGGGTCATTCAAGACTGGAGAGACGAGGCTTCCTCCGGCGGAACTTGCGCGCCTCCTCTTTGCGATGCTTTGGGAAATTTAGAAATTATGAATGGGAGTTCTAAAACAATCGGGCCAATCCGAATTCCCGGGACTCTTAAGGTTTCAAATAATGCCGCGCTTACCATTAACGGCACTGTCTTTGTCGAAGGAGTGATTGATTTTTCAAATAACTGCATTATAAAACTTGCGCCGGGATACGGGGCAAATTCCGGAGTAATTTTAAGTGATGATGTTATTAATGTATCGAATAATTGCACGTTTCAAGGTTCTGGCCAGTCCGGAAGTTATATTTTGCTTCTCTCTGCCAAAGTTGACCCGACGGAAGAAGTTATTGAGGTGAGTAATAATTCAATCGGCGTAATTTATTACGCCCAAGGCGGGAAAATCGAATTTTCAAATAATGCGAGCGCGAAAGAAGCGGTTGGTTACGGGATCGAGATGGAAAATAACGCGACAATAACATATGAGTCCGGCCTTCAAAACGTGAATTTCGCGTCAGGCCCTACCGGCGGATGGGGAATAGATTACTGGCAGGAGATTGTCCCATGATTGGCGATAAATTAAAAAAAATTATTCCGCCCCCAGCTTATCTTAAAATGTCCGCGATTGGATTCGATATTTCCGATCGCTCCATAAAATACGTGGAGCTTGCCAAAAAAGGAGATTTTTTCGAGTTGGCGCGTTTTGGCAGGACTGTTTTGCCGGAAGGTCTATTGCAATCAGGGGAGATAAAAAATGCTCCGGAACTTAAAAAATTTTTGAAATCAGTTTTTAAGGATTTAAGCGGGTCGTCCATAATCATTTCTTTGCCTGAAGAGCGGGCTTTTGTCGAACTTGTAAGTTTGCCGAAAATTTCCGAAGAAGATATCAGGGGCGCGCTTGAGCTTCAGATTGATGAGCATATTCCTTTGCCAGCTGAAGAGGCAATTTTTGATTACGAAATTGTCCACGGAAGCGGCGGAGATCATGTTGATGTGGAGGTCGTGGCATTCCCCAAAAAACTTGTCGAAAGTTATGTGGAGATAGTGCGGGATATCGGCCTGATGCCGATTGCTGCGGAAATGGAAGCAGAGGCGCTTTCACGGTCTGTGATCCCGCTTGATTTTACCGACACCGCCATGATCGTGGATTTTGGCCGAACTCGTTCAAGCTTTATTATTGTTTCAAGCGGAGTTGTGCGTTTTACTTCAACGGTCAAGGTTGCGGGAGAGGCGCTTGACGAAGCGCTCGCGAAAAGTTTTTCCGTGGGGCTTTTCGAGGCGGAGAGAATAAAAAAAGAAAAAGGCTTTGTCAGGACAAAGGAAAATCAGGAAGTTTTTAACACGCTTCTGCCCGTGGTTTCAGCGATATGCGACGAAATTTCTAGATATCTGGGTTATTGGAAAAATCACGCGGAGCATGTTCATAATTCTTCAGGTAAATCCGAAGTAGGGCAGATTTTTCTTTCCGGAGGAGACGTTAATTTGATCGGGCTTTCGGAATATCTGACTTACAAGTTGAAGCTTCCGGTAAAGCTTGCCAATCCGTGGGCCAATATTTCTTATTCAAAAAATTATGTTCCCGAGATTTCTTATAAAGAGTCTTTGTCATACGCGACCGCGCTTGGGCTTGCGATCAGAGTGATACAACATGATTAATCTCTTGCCGCAAAAAGATAAGGAAATAGTAATTAAGGAAAAAGTCAGGCGCTTTATAATAGTCGCCGGCATCATGGTTTCGTTTGCGCTGTTTTTCGGTCTTGTTTTATTGTCGCCCTCGTATTTTTATTTGCTGTTTGAAAAGAAGGAATTTGAGAGGACGCTGGAATTTTCGAATAGCGCAGAGAATTTTAAAAATGCCCTGCCGTTCGAAAAAGACGCGGAGATTTTGTCAAAAAAACTTTCAGCGTTTGTCGGAGCTTCTGCTAAAAGGCGCTTCCCTTCGCTGGCTATCGAACGGATTCTTAAAACACGTCCGCCAGCCGTAAAACTTAAATCTGTTTCTTATATCGCGCAACAGGACGGCACGATTATTTCACTTTCCGGAAACGCCGGCACCAGAGACGACCTGCTTAACTTCAAGAAGGCGCTTGAAAAAACAGGAATGTTTAAAAAAGTAAATTCGCCGGTTTCGAACTATCTGCAGGGGATAGACATAGAATTTTCACTGGCCCTTGAGGCAAAATGAGATGAAAAATAAGTTAAGTTATTATTATTCAGTTTTGCTGGTAGCCGCAATAAATTTGGCGTTTTTAGGAGGCATTTATTTTTTCTATTCGGAAATTTCCGAGTTAATGGGCGAGATAGGCGTTATTCGAAACGAAAACAGGCTCATGGAACAGAAAGTCAGAAATATTTCTTTTTTTAATGAGATCGCCGGGCGTTCGGGAGGGAGCAAGGAAATTTTAGACAATGCTTTTGTTAACGAATCTAATCTCGTGCGCTTTATTGAAGATCTGGAAAAAACAGCGCAGGATGCTTTTGTCACAGTAAAAATATCTTCCGCATCGGCCGCGTCGGGTCAGGAGATGAGCGGCCCGACATTTCAATTTACGGCTTCCGGCGGGTTTGGCCAGCTTTATAAATATCTTGAACTTATAGAAAATCTTCCATATCAGATCGCGGTTGAGAGGGCGGAGTTTGTTAAGAGCGCTGGAGGTTGGGAGCTTAAATTGCAGGTTAAGGTTTTGAGTTATGAATTTTAATTAAAAAAATGAAATCGTTTAATTTAAAATTGAAAATCCCCCATTTGAAATTCGGTAATTTTTTGAAAAACCCCGGATATTATTGGGGCCAATTTCTGATCGTTTATCTGGTTTTCATGCTGGCGGTCTTGTTGTTTGACGGATGGGTTTTTTGGAAATTTTCCATCAGAGAAGATGTCAGCCCGGGAGCAGGCGGCCAGCAGGGCGAATTATTCAATAAAAATGATTTTAATAAAGTTAGCACGGAATTAAAAGAGCGCGAGGAGGCCTATAAAAAAATCAGGTTGTCCGAACCTATTGAAGACCCTTCTTTGGTGAAGTAATATATAATACATTGTAGTTTTGTATACCGCCCCTGTAGTTCAACGGATAGAATAGCTCCCTTCTAAGGAGTAGATCCAAGTTCGATTCTTGGCAGGGGCACAGAGTTTTTTTGAAAAAAAATGCGCGCTTAGCTCAGTGGTAGAGCGACTCGTTTACACCGAGTAGGCCCGAGGTTCAATCCCTCGAGCGCGCACCAAGACAGTAGAGAGGTCAGAATTATTTAAATTCCCCTTAGCTTGTTCCAAAGAAAGCCATTGATTTTTCGGAACGCCGCGCGCTTCGCGCGATTGTAGTGTGAGGTTGGAGCCGAAGATTTTTTGGAGGGAGATTTTTTTGGAGGGGAGGTCGTCCGATTTTGCCGTTTCGTCAAGTAATGAAGCGTCTTTTATCCACTCCCGCATGGGTTGGAGCCAAACGGTGGCGTCTCGTTCAAGGCGGGCTATTTGCTCCTCCGCCGACTTCCGCTCGGACATAAGGGCGCGCTTCCGTTCAAGGTAAGCATCTCGCCCGATGTCCTGTTCAACATAGAGGTCGGTAAGACGGTTAATCCTGCCGTCTATGTCGGCTACCTTCGCCCGCAGGTCTTGGACGGACGCCGCCGCCACGCTTTGGGTTTCCTTTTCGTCTTTGTCGGCCATGCGTCCTAATTCATGCGCCCACTCCGGCGGAAGCGTGTAATGCGAAAGCATATCGGAGAGTTGGGCGGTCAATACTTCTTCTCTGATATACGGCTCCCGACAGGAGCCGCGCTTGCGCGTGCAATGATAATAAACGTAGCGGTGGACGTTGCCGTTCTTCTGATGTTTTGTGAGCGTCTCGGCGGTAATGAAGCAACCGCAGTTGCCGCAATGCAATAAGCCGCAAAAGGCTTGCGGGTCTTTCTTGGCCTTCTGCCCTCTGCCACGAATTTCTAAAATTTCCTGTACCCGGTCAAAAAGCATTTTGGAAACAATCGGCGTATGATTGCCTTTCCATACTTCGCCGCCGTAGCTGAAATGTCCGTAGTAGAACGGATCGGTGAGAATACGCTTAACATGGTCGTCTGATATTTTTCTGCCACCCTCTCCGCCCTTGCGTCGTTGGGTTTTAATTCCTTTATCGTAGAGAAAGAACGAAATATCGGTGAGGCGCGATTTGCCTTCGGCGTAGAGTTCAAAAGCGGATTTGATAATAGGTGCTCTACGCCTATCTACCATAACCGTCTTAGTGCGTGGATTATTCAGATACCCCACAGGGGCAGGGCCGGGGAAATCTCCCCGCCTTGCCTTCTCCCATAGTCCGCGTTTCGTGTTCGCACTTAAATCTCGTATATATTGGTTTGCCATTCCTAACTCCACAGACATCATAAGAACATTATCAGTCGGTAGAAAACTCCTATCGTGCGTTTGTATATGCCGAATAACGCCTTGCTGTAAAAGCCAACTAATTTGTCCGCCGTCTACCGGATTACGCGCAAGGCGGTCAATCTTCCAGCAGATAACCCCCTGCGCTTCACCAAGCTGTATGCGCCGGATCATCTCGTTAAAAATTATACGGCCGGGCATCTTTGCCGACTTTGATTCCTTGAACTCCTCAATAATATTTAGCCCTTCTTGCTTAGCAAGCCCGCGCAATACCAAAATTTGGTCATCAATAGACCGGACTTGCTTGTCCTCAACATCGGTGCTTTTGCGGGCGTAGAGAAAATAATTATTCATGCCGTGATTTAGACTTTTTGATATATTCTCTGGCTTCATCAAAAAATTTCTGACTCTTTTTATAAGAACCTAGTATCCAGCTAGCAAAAGGAACACTATATCTTGGAGATAAATCTTGATATGGCTTGTATACATAGTCTGGTTTAGTATTCTCATTAATGTTGTGTCGTCTACGAATACAAAGTATGTCGTGGATGGTTATCGTCTTTTCCCCGTCCAGTCTTTCGTTGATCTCGGCCACAAGCTCTTTAGTTCTAAATGGCCAAACCTCCCTGGGATTTTCCAATCGAAAAGAAGGGGCATCTTTGTTAGTAACGATTTTACCTAATACTCTTTGAGTAGGTATAGTAGTGGTTGCTGTTTCTTTTCTACTCACAATAACTTCTTCGCCCTCTTGGATACTGGCAACTTTTCTTATACCCTGAAGCCAACTTTTCTTAATTCGACTAACCACTCTATCAATTACACTTTTAATATCGCTAGTCGTACCAGGTTCACTTTTTGCCCCATGCCGGAAATATACTGATCCTTTAACAAACGCTGGCTTTTGTTTGCCTTTATCTTCTGTAACATCTGTTCCTGCTCTCGTGAAAACAATCGGCGTTGGCGTGCTAAATATCAATATTCCAGCCAGCCTCCTCTTTTTCCTAGTGATTTCTAGGATTTCAAATTCTGAAAAGTCCTCTCTTGTATATGACGATATTTTATCTGCTACTACTGCCGGATCAATACCAATTATGGTATTCCGGTCAAAGTTAGAGTAAGAGCCATCGTCTTTTATACCAAAGAGGATAACTCCGCCTCCTGAATTAGCCATCGCAATAACATCCTTGATAATTCTAGCCCAATCTTGCGGAGATAGCGGATCAAATCTTTCTTTAAAATCAACTTGCCGTCCCTCCTTTGTGGCCGTTTGCGCTAGTTCTAAAAGTCTTTGTTTTTCTTTTGTCATAGTTTTTCCCTCCAAAAAATCTTCGGCTTCGTATTTTTCAACCTCACACTACAATCGCGCGAAGCGCGCGGCGTTCCGAAAAATCAATGGCTTTCTTTGGAACAAGCTAAGGGGAATTTAAATAATTCTGACCTCTCTACTGTCTTGGTGGGATTATACACCTCTATACGAACTCATTTTAGTCAAAACCAGGGCAATTAGGGTAGTCATTCACCTAGTCATTCGCCCTACCTCGGAATGACTACCCTGCGTTTCTAAATCTCCCCGCCAATACTTGTCTTTTCGCTCTCGCACCCCCATATTCCAAAGTCCGACTTCACTCCGCTACACCCCCATTCCACGCTTGTGCTGTTCCCCACAATATCCGCCTCCGGCGGATTGGCTCGCCGCCCTGCTGGTCGGCTCGCTTGGTCGCCGGAATTCCTCCCCTCAATATTATATTCCACTTTGGCATATTACGCTATGGAATATAACATAGAGGTATAAATATGCCAAAGACGATTTATTCAAAAGATCATAAGTACGCTGTTGAACGATTGAAAAAGGCTCGACTAGGTGCTGGATTAGATCAAGTTAAGGCTGGAAAACTACTAGGTAAAACGCAGTCTTATATCTCAAAGGTTGAATCCGGACAACGACGCATTGATATAGTTCAGTTGAAAGAATTTGCAAGAATATATCGAAAGACAATAAGCTACTTTGTGAAATAACCATGCCTAATATTCTCAACAAAAGAGATGCGATTGCGTTTCTAGGTATTGACGAGAAGCTTTTTGATAATTATTTCAGACACGCTCACGAAATTCCGTTTCTTGAAAGAAACAACGGGAGGGGACGTTTTCTATTTGACGAAGAGCAGTTAAGAAATTGGAAAGATAGTTTTGAGCAAAGAACTGTAAATCTTAAAAAAGAAGATTATGCGTTAGCGCTCGATTTTGCACTTGCCCAGCATTTCCGTTCGTATGTGCAGTCAGATTTTGGTACTGGTCGCCAAAGAGAATTTGGTCAGAAGATTACAAATTGGGTAAAGGGCCAGCTTGGTGAAATCGCGGTGAAGAAATTCTTATATCGTGAATTTGGTCTAGAAGTAATACTCGATTTTGATATCCACGACGAAATTGTACCGCAGGATATCATCGGCATTGTTGAAAACGAGAAAGTAAGGCCTCCTAAAATTGGCATTGGTATCAAGGCTTCAAAACCAAAAAATGCCTTTCTGATTTTAGGAGCGAACGAAATCAATATCCCTTCGCGCCGATCAGAAATCTATATCTACACCCGTCCGGACATACCAGACGACCATATTTTGCGAATCGCGAAAGAAAAAATTATAGAATTAGTTAGTAATCAGAAACACTACACTGTCTATCAAGAACAAATCCCAGATTTTTCAGATATTCCATGTGAGATAGCAGGCTGGTGTCATTATTCAGAACTGGAAGAAGTTACCAGCATCCCAGGTCAGGAGTTTGAAGGGGGTACTAGATTTGTAAGAGCTTCAGGCCTACTTAAGAGGTCTAGGAGCGATTGGGAGGAGCTTATAAAGCAACTTTAGCCCCAACATCTAACTCGTCAAATAGACTGACTATCCCGTTGTTACTAACTTCTCCATTAGAAAGCTTTGATTCAGTAGATTCGTAAGGAATACCTGCAAATGTTTTTAATACAGCTTCAATAATTGCTTGCGCCCCAACTGGCGGAACGGCCATACCAATTTGTTTTCTCGCACTTTCTTTTGAACCCGCAAATATAAAATCGTCAGGAAAGGATTGTAATCGTGCTCGCTCCCTATTCGTGAGTGCTCTGTTTTCAGACCAATGATAAACGTGCGTACCTCCTCCTCCGCTTCCAGTAATCGTATAAGAGGGCTTATTTGGGTCTAGCCGTTTATAAATTTGGCTCATGCGTGCTCCTTTCACGTTCAACCTCAAATGTTTAGGTATGCCAGAGTACCAAGCATTTTCTCCCGCAGGAATATGTTTTAATCGTTCAATGACGCCGGTCGATTGTTTTGTTAATTCGTGATTAGGTGCATTGTTTGGTATTCGCGGATTTTCTATAGCTAAACGAGCGTTCACATAATTATATTTTGTAGTTGGAGCAGGAGCTTTAAATTGTAGGCCAAGGTCTTTCCTAATACCTATAATTACAATCCTATGCCTTTGCTGTGGTACTCCATATTCTTCAAATTTATATAAGTGTGGTGTTAATGTATAACCTTTACCAGCCGAACCAAGGTCTCTTAAAATCTGTTTAAAGGCATTTCCTCCGTTTGCACTTTGCAAGCCGCTAACATTTTCAGCAATAAACCATTTTGGATTGTGAATGTTAATTGCTTTTACACCATAAGAATAAAGCGGTCCAAATTTTCCATCAAAGCCTTTCTGCTCTCCCACGACACTAAAGTCATTACAAGGGAAACCGAAAGCGAGGACATCAAATTTTGGGACTTTTTTAAAATCTATATCTTGCACAGGAGCGCAAGCAACACCTTTCTCGTTTCCGTTATGTATATTGCGGGCGTATGTCTTGCAAGTGTCGGCATCGTAATCATTTGCCCAAACAGATTCAATGCGATAAATAGAGTTCTTATTTTCAACAACGGAGCGGATCGCTCCAAGAGCTAGGCCGCCTGGACCGGAAAATAACTCTGCTAATTTGAATTTGATCTGCCTCTTCTTCATATAGTGTTTAATCTTTATTTTATCAGATTTCCTTTCTTAAAACCCCAACTACCTTCCCTTGTATTTCTACATTGTCTTCATAAAAAGGTTTCATTTTTTGGTTGGCTGAAACTAACTTTATTTTCCCCTTTTCGTGATAAATTCTTTTTAAAGTAACCGCGTCTTTATCGGGAAGGTAGGCAACTGCCTTTTCTCCTTCTTCAACTGCGGGCTGTTCGTGGACAACTACAATATCACCATCAAAAATTCCGTCCTCAATCATACTTGTGCCAGCAACTTTTAGAGCGTAATAATTTGCTCCAGACGAAAGCATATTTCTGGGAACCTCAATAGGGCGGGGATCTCTTATCGCTTCAATAGGGCCGCCTGCGGCAATAAGTCCCATTAACGGAATTTCTACAACCCCGTGTTTATGGTTGTTAAGCGCTTGGATAGAACGCCTTTTACCTCTCTCGGTTGTGAGTAAGTTTTTCTGTCTTAAATAAGAGATGTGCTGATGAACTGTTGGGATAGAAATATCAAAATGCCCCGCGATTTCTCCTAATGATGGTGGGTATCCCTTCTTTTTACGAAATTCACCAATAAACTGAAGCACCTCGGCTTGTCGTTTGGAGGGGCTACCTATGCCCAGATTTGACTTTTTCTGCATACCTAAAGTATAATACCATAAGATAACCTAATCAAGTCGGGTTATCCCCAAGCAAATAACGACCGTCAGGTCGAAACGGTAAGAGTTATATTAAATAAAAATTAAAAAATCATCATGCCAGACAATAACAAACAGGGTCCTAAATACTTTGTAGAGATTGAGGGTACAGAATACGAGTGGAGCAAAGAGACAATCACCGTGCCTGAAATCCGACAACTGGGAAATCTGCCCGCAGATCAGCCTATCATAGAGGTTGACCCGGACAATAACGAGCGGACTTTGGCCGAAGACGAAGTGGTTACACTTAAACCCGGCCATAGATTCGGCAAAAAGATTTCCTACAAGAGGGGATGAACGACCGCATGGAACAAGAATTGAAACTGTTGCGCAAAGACTTTCCAGATTTAGAGTTTAAGGAAGATTCGATGTGGATTCGCATCCCCTTTTATAATTTGCCGCCGGATATCTGGAATCGAGACACCGCAACGGTATGTTTTCAAATTCCGCCAGGGTATCCGGGAAATCCGCCCTATGGTTTCTTCGTTATGGATGGGTTGCGATTAAAAGAAGCTGATGAGAAGCCCACGAATTATGAAGAGCCAGCACAAACGCCCTTTGATGGGAGTTGGGGAAAGTTTTCGTGGGCGCACAATAATTCGTGGCGCGCTACCTCCGATTTATCGTCTGGGAGTAATTTATTAAATTTTGTGCGTTCATTCCAAGACAGGCTAAAAGAAGGAAAATGAAATCAATTTATTTAAAAACTGAAAAATCTACAGCTGACAGCATAAAAAGCTTTTTGCTCCAAGACGACCAAGAGCAGGTTATATTTCTGCTTTTATCTCAATCGCATGAAGTAGATAAAATCTTTTTCGAAATTAAAGATATTTATTTTGTTCCGCAAAAGGAGCTAAATAGTTCTTTGTATTCCGTGAAATTAAAAGATGTAGCGCAAGCAAAAATTATTAAATGGGCTTGGGATAAAGGACTCTCTCTTGCTGAAATACACTCACATCCATTCAGTAAAAAGGCGACCTCCTTTTCTTATAGTGATATAGCTGGTTTAAAAGAATTTGTTCCTCACGTTTGGTGGAGATTAAAAAACAAACCTTATCTCGCAATGGTTTTTGGCTCAAACGACTATGATGCTTTGGCATGGCTGGATAATCCTACAATTCCTTGCCAAATTGAGGGAATCCTGGTCGAAGGTACACTTCTGAAACCAACAAATAAAACCACTGATTCGAATTATGAATGAGGAAGAAAAATACAATCGTCAGGTTCTTTGGTTCGGTTCCGATGGCCAGGCAAAACTGGCAGGTCTTAAAGTAGCAATCGTCGGGATTGGCGGAACTGGTTCACATGTTCTGCAACAATTGGTTTACCTCGGCGTCAAAAGTTTTATTTTTATAGACTCGGACAAAGTGAGCGAAACAAATCTAAATAGGCTGATTGGAGCAAACGACCAAGATATAGGCAAGCTTAAAGTTGATATTGCCAAACGTCTTGTGGAATTTATAAACTCTGACGCAAAAGTGGTTTCAATACCGGATACATTTATAAGCGAAATTGGCCTCGCATCTTTAAAAGAAGCGGATTTTATATTCGGGTGCGTTGATAAGGACGGTGCTAGACTGCTCCTGACAGAATTTTGCAAGGCTTATCAGAAACCTTATCTGGACATTGCGACAGAAATAAACGGAGATGATTGGGGCGGGCGTATTATTTTTACTGACACAGAGAGAGGTTGCTTAATTTGCAGGAAAAAGTTATCACAAGAGGAAATTCATCGAGACCTATCCTCTCCGGAGGACCGTTCTGTAGACGACAAAATCTATGGGGTTGATAAAGACCATTTGGGGAATACTGGCCCGTCTGTAGTTTCTCTAAACGGCGTATTATCATCTCTAGCCGTTTCAGAGTTTTTAAATCATGTAACTGGTATCCGATCTCCTAAAAGGAATCTTGAGTATCGGGGGAAAATGGGTATAGTTACGAATGCGGATCGCGCTGACGAGATTGAAAAAGACTGCTATTATTGCGATAGTGTGGTCAGTATTGGTGATAAGGTTGATATGGAAAGGCATATTCGCCAAGGAATAAATAAATTTTTGAGATAGTCGCCACAAATTTCTATTCCCCAACCTGAACTAAGCCGGAAGGAGGGGTTTGAGGGGAGGAATTCCGGCGACCAAGCGAGCCGACCAGCAGGGCGGCGAGCCAATCCGCCGGAGGCGGATATTGTGGGGAACAGCACAAGCGTGGAATGGGGGTGTAGCGGAGTGAAGTCGGACTTTGGAATATGGGGGTGCGAGAGCGAAAAGACAAGTATTGGCGGGGAGATTTAGAAACGCAGGGTAGTCATTCCGAGGTAGGGCGAATGACTAGGCGAATGACTACCCTAATTGCCCTGGTTTTGACTAAAATGAGTTCGTATAGAGGTGTATAATCCCACAAAAAAGTTTTTTAACAGGGGGGTAAGTGTGGAAACATATTTCTCAAGAGATTTTATGGAAGGGCTTCGGGAGTATCTAGATTTTTACTACAGGCGAACGATCTGGGGGAGACTCGACGAAGCAAAAATGTGTTTTGACGCTAAATATTTGTTAGGAATTATGATGGCGGGCTTGATTTTATTCCTTGGCATGTTTTATTTCGAGATGCCCTTGTCCGCCGGAGTTTTCCTTGGCGTCATTATCAGCCGCGTTAGAATTGATCGGAGTGCTCGATTCAGGCGTTTGGACGAGGAGGCGGAGCGTTTATTGCAGCACGAGATTTTTTCGAATCTTAATTTTTACTGTTCGATCGATGATGCGACGCTTAGGGAGTTTGAGAATCTGATCAAGTCTATTTCAAATCTCGATGAAATAAAGGGGGCATGCTATCAGGAGGGTGTACGAGAGGGAATCGCGGCGCTCATTAAGAGCGCGATTGAAAAATGCCCTAAGTTGGAGGAATCTTCTTTTCTCGTCGATCTGCGCGGAGAGTGTGGTCGGTGAGGTCGGTACGAAAAGTCGCATCTCTAAATTCTGGGGGTGCGGCATTTCATTTGCAGACAATCCTGTATTAATCTATACTTTTTTTATCTGCAAGTTTGGTTAATTTGCAAAAAATATGCCGCGGTAGCTCAGTGGTAGAGCTTTCGCCTGAAGAGCGAAGAGTCGTCGGTTCGATTCCGACCCGCGGCACCACGTAGGAAAAGTCAAAGAGTTTTGGTTCGCCTCCAGATTTAAAGAAACGACTTGAAAAACATAATCGTGGTTATGTTTTAGCAACAAAGCATCGTCGCCCAGTTCAACTTATTTATTATGAGGCTTATTTACATTTCCGCGAAGCTAAGCGTCGCGAAGTATTCCTGAGAGGCGGCAAAGGACATGAGCAACTTAAAATTCAGTTGCAAGACAGTTTTAAAAGGATAAAATATAAGTATACCTAGCGTTACTCGAATCACCATGCTAAGCGTGGTGATCGAAACGCTGAGCGTTTCATATTTTGGGAAAAGAAAATTTTTTAACATAAAATAAAAATTATTAATAATAAAAATCCATGAATGAAAAATTAAAAGAAGAAGCTCCATCTCCGGAAAACTCATTAGAGCAGAGATATAAAGAATTGTCAGACGCATTAATAAAGGCACTACAGCCTGTATTTGAAGATGAAGTTCGAGTTAGAAAAGAAATTGACAGTACTCTCGCGAGTACGCAGAATATTACAGAAGCAGAAAAAATCGCAGCAGAAAAGGCTATAATCGAAAAGCATCTTTTTTCAACATATAAAGTCATAAAAGAGGCTCGCAAAAATCTTGAAGCGCTGATTGATGTCAAAAAAGAAGTAAGCGGATAAGTTGGGAAAGAGTCTGTCGATTTTAAAAAGGGGTAAATCGGTAGCACACCAGTTAAGTAGGCAATGATTTATTGTATAATTAATCAACTGACTTATGCTTGAGCGGGTTCACAGCAACGATCCGGAAAAATTTGGGAAATATCATGAGGTATTTTCCTTTGGAAAGATAAAAACAGAAAATCCGCAATATATTCGTGAATCTGAAAAATGTGGCGGGTTGGATGCGTATAGAAAATGGGGCTGCGCGATTGAGTTGGTAAAAAAATATCAACCTTTCGATCCGACGAATCCCCAAAAACCTTTTTTGAAAGATTTAAAGCTTGAAATGGCAGAGGTTTTGGGGCTGGAATCTGATGAGGACATGGATCGGATAAAAATTTATACCGCAGTCAATTCAATTTTGGATATAGATTTTGGGATAGATGGATTTATTGAGTTCGAAGATAAGGATGGTAAAATTCGCATGTTGACTTTAGATGTTACGCGTAATAAAGCAAAAATAGAGGACGATGCATTTAGAGCTGATATGCCAATTGATGACATCCCCGATATTATTACAGAAAAAACAGAATATTTTGAGTACTTGCGTGTGTGGGCGGAGAAGGCGGCTAAAATAATCCAAACAAAAAAGCCTGAAGAAAATTATTATGATTAAATAAAACCTATAGTTTAGCGGTAAGTCTCCAACTCAAAACCCGCCTCATCGGCGGGTTTTGAGTTGGTTTATTTATTCCATTTTAACTTTAAGTCTTTGCGTTCTTGATTTGTCTTGTTTCGGGATTTTTATTGTTAGAAGCCCGTTTTTTAGCGTTGCCTGTGCCGCGTCGGAATCAACTTCTTGCGGCATAAGAATTGATCTTGAAAAAGTTCCCCAATAAAGTTCTTTGTAGAAAAAATCTTTTTGCGTAACTTCGTGTGCCCGCTGTCTTTTTCCTTTTATAGTTACCATGTCTTGTGTTATTTGAACGTCCAATTCATCAGGCCTTACTCCCGCGACAGTGGATTGGATGATTAATTCGTCAGGAGTCTGAAAAACGTCAACTGTAAGTTCTCCTTCGTCGTCCGCTTCAAGCCAGCCGCTTTTTGCTTTGGCAAGGCTTGCTTCTTCCGCGCCTTTGGGCTCTTGTTCCATCTCGCCGTTATCCAGACGCACGGAACCTGTTAATTTTTCGAAAAATGAGCGGTTATCTTTTGCCATACTGAATTTTTATAAATTAATTGGATAAGTTGAAATATGTTGGGCTTTTTAAGAGGCCGGATCGATTTTTTTAACCTTTTCAAATATGAATATAAGTATTATCGCGAATGTCCAGACCACGCTTAATGTCTCGAGTAAGGCGATCTTTTGCGCTGCATTTATTATAGCCGCGTTAAACGCCCAGTGCAATAATGTGGCGAGGATAATTCCTCCCCAGATATTTCGAATGGCGTGCTCTTTGTGAAAAAAGGAAAAGGCTATGGATACTCCGATTGTGGCGGATGAGACGATGTGCAGGAGATTCGCTCCGAAAAATCTTAGATTGGCCGTCAGGGCCATAATGGTTGGCGTTTCATTGTAAAGATCAAAGAGAAAAAAGACATTTTCAAGCGCCGCAAAGCCCAAGGCGACTGTAATGAGGTAAATTAAGGCATCTACAGGTTCGTCGTAAACCGAGCGCTTGAGGTCTCCCCACCAGGCAAACTGAAATTTTACAATTTCTTCTATAAAGGCCCATCCCAGCAAAAGAAGAGGACTTGTCATTGAAATCGCAGTTTGAGGAGAAAAATCCAAGCCTTTTACCAGTTCGTACAGAAAATATTCCAGGAAAAGGGCCACTGGAACCCCGAGCATCCCTAAAATAAAACTGAAAATCAGCGTTTTTCTCGGTTCAGGATGAGGGTCTTCCCTAAGCCAATACCAAAGCCAAAGCAGGGCGGGCAGAATACCGGTGAAAATTGGTATGAATAGTTCTCCGATATTTATGCAAGCCGCGGCTCCGAAGGACGGAGCTTTAAAGCAAAATAAATCCTGGTGTATTATTTGCGCGATGATTTCGGCCACTCTTCTATTATAAGCATTTTTTTATTTTCTCTAGGGATTAATTCCCAGATTTTTTCGGTAATGTGCGGCATGAAGGGATGGAGTAATTTTAAAAGAGTCGTATGAAATTTTAAAAGAAGGGCTTTAGTGCTTTCCGATATATTTTTGTCGCCGGAATTCAGATCTTTTTTTGTATCTTCAATGACTTTGTCGGCGTAATAATGCCAGAAAAAGTGGTAAAGATTCTCGGCCGCGTGATGAAATTTTAGCTCATCTAAGTCTTTCGCGGTTTTACGCGTTATTTCATCAAGCTTTTGTAGCGCTTTTTTTTGCTCCGGAGTAAAGGATATTTTTTTTGCGGGGGTTTCCTTTACATTCATCAAGACAAAGCGAGTGGCATTCCAGATTTTATTGGCAAAATTCCGATATCCTTTAACCTTTTCTTCCGATATTATAATGTCGTTTCCGGCCGTATTTCCTATCACAAGGGCCATTCGCAGGGCGTCAGCGCCGTATAAATCCGCAACGCCCAAAGGATCGATGACGTTTCCTTTTGATTTGGACATTTTTTGGCGGTCTTTGTCGCGGACGAGTCCGTGTAGATAAACGGTTTTAAAAGGCGCTTTTCCGGTTCTGTATTTTCCGAGCATAACCATGCGCGCCACCCAGAAAAAAAGAATATCCCAGCCGGTTTCCATAACGTCCGTAGGATAAAAAGTTTTGAAGTCTTTTGAATCAGTGTATCCGAGCGCGGCAAAGGGCCATTGGCCGGATGAGAACCAAGTATCAAAAACATCTGAATCTTGCTCAAGATTTTTTGACCCGCATCTCGGGCACTTTTCTGGGGTTTTTGTCGAGACAATTACATTCCCGCACCCGCTATCTTTCTTGTCTAATTTTGAAAATTCATATGAATAGACGATTACTTCTGTATTTTCGTTGACTTCTTTTTGCGGCTGGTGTTTTTTTATCGCTTCAATTAATTCTTCGTGCGATTCATATGTTTTGTAGTGCCCTGGATCTTTAAGGTTTATTTGAGAAAGTGGAATTTTTTCAATTTTGATAATTTTAGCTTGACCGAAAATTTCTTTTGTCTGGCTGTTTTCAAATCCCACAATGTCTCCTTGCTTGAATTGATGGTCGCGGATGCGGTAGGTTTTTGTTTTGCCTTTTGCAACTTCCGGAACAACACCTGTATAAAAACCCATAATCTTTTCAAAAGTTTTCGGACGACAATACCATGCCGGAATTCTAATACCCCAGACAATCTGCCTTGAAATATTCCAATCGCGGAGATTTTTCATCCAGTGCATGTAGATTTTCTCCATTCTTTGAGGTATGAATTTTACTTCGCCCTTTTTTACCGTTTCGACTCCTAGGTCGCGCAAAGACTTTTTGCCTTTGGCGGGAGGCTTGGTCATGGAAATAAACCACTGGGGCAAAATTCGCGGCTCTAAAATGGTTCCGCATTTATAACAAGTCGCGACTGTATGCGTGTAATCGTTGTCTATTTTTGCCATCAACCCCTCTTTTTGCATATCTTGGGCGATGAGATTTCTTGCCTCGGCTATTTTTAGCCCGTGATATTTTTTCGCTCTTTCCTTTTCCCAAAATTCGCGAAGATCCATTCTGCCGTATTGGTCAATTACGGTTTTTGGTCCGGGGATTTCTTCTTTGTGCCGCTTCCACATTTCAAAGTCGTTCGGGTCGTGCGCGGGCGTGACCTTTACGGCTCCCGTACCGAATTTTATATCGACTGCTTCGTCGGCGATTACTTTAATTTTAGCCGGACCTAAAATGGTCTGAATTTTGATTTCTTTTCCTACGAAATTTTTATAACGCTTGTCCTTGGGATTTACCGCGACAGCTGTATCTCCGAATTTTGTCTCAAGGCGTACTGTAGCAAGTTCAATCGGGCCGTACTTTATGTAGTAAAGCGGATCTTTTTTTTCAACATATTTTATTTCCACGTCCGAAAGAGTTGTTTGGTGTTTTGTGCACCAGTTAACTATCCGATTGTCGCGATAGGCGAGCCCGTCATCATAAAGTTTTTTGAAAGTATCATAGACAATTTCTATGATATCGGGATCGAGCGTAAATTTTTCGCGAGACCAGTCGCAGGAAGCGCCAAGTCTTTTTAACTGCCCTTCCATTATTTTTTTATTTAAAATCGTGAAATCCCAGATTTCTTGCCAAAGATCCTCGCGTCCGATTTTAAAACGGCTCCGTCCTTCTTTTTCGAGTTTTTTGTCAAAGACAACTTGCGTTTCAAAACCGGCATGGTCCGCGCCCGGAAGCCAAAGTGTTTTTTTGCCGAGCATCCTGTTATAGCGGATCATAATATCCTGCAGAGTTACAAAAACCGCGTGCCCGATATGCAGGGCGCCGTTCGCGTTAGGTGGGGGCATTATTATTGAGAAGTTTTTAGTTTTTAGTTTTGAGTTTTTAGTTTTGGAAACAGGCAGATTATCCGGATTGAAATAGCCAGAATTTTCCCATTTTTTATAAATTTCCTCCTCGACACCTTTAGGTTCGTAAGGTCTATTCAAATCGCTAGGCATTTTTGCATTATGCCAATTTTTTGAAAATAAAAAAAGCGGGCACTGGAAGTCTTCCTCCAATGCCCGCGTCGCGTATAAAACCACGCTTTGGTTGCTATGAGATTGCGTATCTGACAGCTGCTTCCGCAAGAAGTTCTCCTGGGTTGATCATAAAAGGATAACCCACCCATTCATCAAACAGAATCGGCAGTTCGGTGCATCCGAGTATAACAGCCTCGACGTCCCGAGGGAAAAGAAACTTCATAGTTTCCAGCGGGGAACGATTTTTTAGAGCAACCTTTCCTTCCATCAAGGCCCATATTTCCTCGTCTAACCTGCGGCTTGCTTCTGCGGTAATAGTTACATTCGCAACCCCCATACGTTCAAGCGGTTCTTGATAAAGTCTATGCTTGAGGGTATCGCCGACGGCGATAATGCCAACTTTCTTATATCTTTCGCGCTTGATCTTCTCTAGCGTGACTTGCACTATGCTCAAGATTCTGAGTCCAGCAGCCTCCTCGATTTCTTTTTTAAAGAAATGGGGCGTGTTTGACGCGATTACAAGGAAATCAGCGACAGCGCCCAGTTTCTTCGCGGCATCGAGAAGTTGGGGTGCCGGCTCTAATTTTTCCGGGGTTGAGCCGTCGGAATTCAAAACCATGGGGGCTTCGCGGACGTAATACACTACCATGGGCGGATAGCCGCGGTTTACAAATTGAGGAATGAGTTTTTGTGAAATTCGATGAATGCGCGCTTCGAAATCCATAGTTGCCTGCGGTCCCATGCCGCCGATCACTCCGATAGTTTTCATATTTTTTTTTCCTTTCTAATGTGCTGAAATTTATCCGGAGTGTAGCATGGGATGGTTTTTACGCAAACCCCAGCCCATTCCAGTTTATGCTTTTATTGTTATTGGTTCTCTATCTACGCTATCGCGTGAATAGGAGGTATGGGAAAATATGAGCCGTTTTCAAAATAAAATTTTATTTGCGGGATTATACGTTGAAATGTTTTTGCAGTTCTTTGTCTGGCTGGATCGGCGCCTCAATGTAAAATACGTGGTCCGGAATATTGAAGAAATTTATTATGAAGTTTATTTCGTCTTCGCACGGATAGGGGAATACAAAAACGCTTTTCTGAAATTCAAGAAAACCGAGCTGTTTTAATTTTCTTCGCAGTGAGTCGCGGATTTTCTTTTTTGATTCGGGAATGTCGAATAATACCATCCGCCATTTTTTGTCCCACTTTCCTTTTGTATCAACTTTTAAATTTTCTAAATGATATTCGAGCGCCCGTGCCCTTCCTTTGTTAGTAAGCCGGACTTCTTCGTTGCCTCCTCGTTTTTGTATCAAATTTATTAGTCCTTGAAGTTTAAGTCGTTCAAGATTTGCATATAGTTGTTTACGGTCGAGCTTAAGCCACAGCGCGTCGCTTTCCTCGAGCAACTTTCGCCTCTCCGCCCTGTCTTTTGTGAGTCCGAGCATGAGCCCTGCGGCGAGCAGTCCAAAAATTTGTCCCGTTGTTTTCCCATAACTAGGCATTTTTCTATGGTATCATATCTACGCTATCGCGTGAATAGGAGGTATCATTTTTTTTCACGTCGTTATCGGGGTTTTAATTTATGGTTTAATTTAAGGTTTGATGGGAAAATTTTAAATTTTTAACGCCCTCTTTCGTTTTCACGCTGTTGGTTATTTTTCGTATTGCCGATGTAGGCCTTTTTTAGTTTTTTGAAAGTTTTAAATTTCCAGTCGCTTTGGGATTAGAGTTGAATTTCTTTTTCAAAAATCGGTAATATCCCGCGACTGCGATCATCGCGGCGTTGTCGCCGGTAAAACGTTTTTCCGGTAAAAGGATCGTCGGGACTTTTTTTAAAAGTTCTTCGCGCAAGCGATCATTCGCCGCGACGCCTCCCCCGAGGGCTATCGTATGCGGTTTATATTGTTCCACCGCTTTTTTTGTTTTGCGGATAAGGACATCTACGGCCGCTTCTTCGAATGAAGCCGCAATATCAGCCTTTATATTTTTGTTAATTTTTCCTAGCTCGCGGATTTTATACAAAACAGAAGTCTTAAGTCCGGAGAAGCTGAAATTTAAATCTTTTGAATGGATCATTGGACGAGGGAAATTTATTGCGCAGGCGTTTCCAAGTTTCGAGAGTTTGGATATTTCCGGGCCGCCCGGATAGGAAAGTTTCAGCATCCGCGCGACTTTGTCAAAGGCTTCTCCCGCGGCGTCATCGAGCGTCTCTCCGAGAATTTTATAATCTAAATGTTTTTTCGAAAGCACAAGTTCAGTGTGCCCTCCGGAAACGATCAAGGTTAAAAGCGGAAAAATCTTTGAATTAGGAATTAAGAATTTAGAATTATGCATGAACGCCGAATAGACGTGCCCTTCGAGGTGATTTACAGGTACCAATGGTAAGCGCCACTTTTTTGCGAGATCTTCCGCAAAATTGATTCCTGTCCAAAGAGCGGGCTCGAGGCCCGGACCGTAAGTAACCGTAACCGCGTCTGGCTTTTTAATTTTTGATTCTTTGAGCGCGCGTTTTAATAAGACCGGCAAATTTTTTATATGTTCGCGCTTAGCAAGATTAGGCACGACTCCTCCGAACGGTGCGTGGATTTTTATTTGCGATGCGATTTGGTTGGAGAGAATTGAAAATTCCTCGCCTTTGCTGGTTTTTCTTATCTCCAAGACCGCGATCGCGGTTTCATCGCAGGATGTTTCTATCGCAAGAATTTTCATATGCAAAGATAATAGCTTTTTTATTGAATAAAAAAAAGGAGCGGTGGGTCCTCTATATGATATAGAGATCCACACCGCCCCGGCGGGATTGTGAAATTCAGTGTTACTGCGGTGCAGTGCTAAAAGTTGGAAAGAGACGGAAGCCACCGACTGGCACGCGTCTTGCTTGACCCGTTCGTTTCTGCCCATTGGAATTTCGCGAGAGTCTCATCTTGTTCATCCAGCGGGGCAAATTGGAACAGGAACTTTAGCACTAGGATGGTTTTCCTCTCTTTTTCATGAAGGCCTTTTTTGTTCAAGGCCTCGTCCAGCGAAACACGGGGGTGATTAGCGAAGTTGTTTTCTGAACCATCTGGCCCGTAGAGGCCGTCAATCGGCTGTAGTTTTTCCTCTAGCAGAACTCTGACCACATGGTCGTACCATGCGGCAAGCGGCCCCTTCATGGCGTTCAGAAAAATGGGATTATCGAGGTTTTTCATGACCTCGGGTCTATTAAAAAATTCAAGGCCTTCCGGCCCTCCCCCGAGGATCTCTCGGGCCGCTTCATTGTTCAAGTTGAGCGCGGCCACAAAGGCCGCGAGATCTTTGAAGCTTTTGGCTTCTCTGTTTGTGACGACGTGCGGCTGGGCGGGAATATTGGTGCGTGTGCGTGCACTTTGTTTTTGGATCTCGCGGTTTAAATCTTCCAGCTCTTCATGGATGGTTCGGTCCTCTTCCCCATCGGCTTCATCGGCCCATCTAATTTCAGGGAGGCTTTCGAGGTCCGGATCGCCGTTGTATTCCGAAAAAAGGAAGGTAATGTTTACGTTATTTTCGTTGATGCTCGGGTATTCGGCTTCAATCAGGCGATAATGTGTGTTTATCACCTCTCGCTTGTCGCCGTCGCCCCAGCCGTTAACAATTGATCGCATTTCAAGATTCATCGCGGCGACTTCATGAGCCGCAAATTTTCCCTCCCGGATAACAAGAGTGCCGCCAATTCTGGAGTTGTCGAAATCGAAGCGCTGGTTTTCGAAGCACTGTCGGACGGCTTTGGTCAAATCTTTTTCGGTGAAGTCTTTGCTTAGTTCCACCGTACCCAGGCGCCAGCGCTTTCGTCCATCATTACCGCCAGAATAGATCAATTTTCGGATATCTTCGCGGTCGGCCTGATCCGGATCTGCCAAAACGCGCAAAAATGCGCGTAGTGAGTGGGCGATTTCCTTGTCGATTATGCCGTAGGCATCTTCCCTGGTGATTTTTGCTCCGGTGTTTTTTTCACTCTCAATGTAGGCCGCCCGATTCATAGCAAGGATATAGGGAATGCCTGACTCGTCAAGTTCTTTAATTGCCTCTTCGGCAGCGATGTCCTGCGCTTCTTCGACCTCGCCATACTCCTGGGAGCATTTTACTACGACGCCGAAAGCCATCACCCTCGCCTTTCTTAAAATCTTTAAGAGTGGAAGGAGGGTGCCGGTTGCGGTTCCTTTTCCAAGTGTACCGAAAACCGGGGCGGCTTCGAACGCGTCTTCTTCGATCGTCTGAAGCAATTCTCCGGCGGTCTTTTCATCTTCAATATCGCGCCGCGCCGAATTTGGATCGCATCCGGATCCGTTTCCGAGTCCGAGCTTTTTGTGGCGTACATTTGGCTTAATGTCTTCTGGGAACAAGCTGACAGTTTTTGCTAGCGACTTTTTGTTGGTGTCGATTACGGTATAACCAACGGCGCTGCTGAGGTTCATTTCTTCTAGCATGACCGCGATTTTCCGAATAATATTTCCCCCGCCTCCTCCAGTGGAGAACGCTTCTAGCCGTTTAATTTTGGTTTTCATTTTTCCATTCCTTTCTTTTCTGTAAATTTGTATGAAAACAGCACGCCTTTTTTGAACTGGAAATTTATCAGGCGCCATTTTTCCTGCGGATAGCGATACCTGATAAATCCAGCCGCGACATTATCTTGAAGGATTCGATTTTCTCTTTGCAGAATGTTGTGCCTGTATCTGGCAAGAGAAGGGAGTTTACCAGCTTTTGTTGGAGCAATCCAGATATCGATGCCTCTTTGAATTATCCAGCGTCGATATCTGGAAATCATTATTTTCCCTTCGTTTGGCAGTGGCTTTTCCATTGATTCGAACGACGCAATATGATGCGTTCTGAAGTTGTCTATGCGTTGCCGCAAAGTTTGATAATTGATGGGCGGAGCGTTTATTTGTTCATGTTTAATCTCTTCTGTCAGTTTTTTGCGAAACCGCTTAAGGCGGAAACGAGTCGCACTGTATCTTTCGATCCAATGCGGCCAGCCGATAAAAAAGATGTTATTTTCTGGCTCGTGTTGGTTTTGAGCGCGTGGTGGTCTATGTGGCAATGGCGATACGAATCCCAAGCAGGTTAGCAGCATTCCCGCGAACAAAATTGCTATGAGCGGGTATTCGTTATCCCGAACATGTAATTCTTGCAAAAATGTTTTTTGCGCGCCTTTAGTTTTCGTCGCCTCCGCTTTTTTCTGGGCGGTGTTCGGCGCGAACATTGTTTGCGCGGACAGCGTCTGTTTTTTTTCGCTGGAATCCGAAATTTTTTCCCGTTTAGGCTCTGGCGCTTTTTTGGTGGCAACTAGATGTTCCGGGATTGTTACAATGTCTCCCGGAAATATTAAATCCGGGTTTTGGCGGACTTCGCCTTTAGGGCTTCGCACGTTGTACTCTTTATGCGCCAGAGGATTTAGCGAAACCTTTTTCGCGATTCCCCAGCGCGTGTCGCCTTTTGCGACGGTTATTTCGTCAGCCAATGCGGTGGTTCCGGCTGTTAAAGTCAACAGCAGTAACACTAATAAATTGGCAAAGAACTTACAGTTTTTCATCTGACCCTCCTATCAGAATTTCAAGCCTTATTTCTAGCATTTTCTCGGCTTAAAGTCAAGAAAACATTGTTTTGTAATAAAAAAGACGGCGCCTTGCTGTTTTTGTATAGGCGTTATCTTATTTAAAATCTGATTTTGAGCTAGAATATAGAAATGAATGTATCAAAAGAAAAAATAATGGATAACCGAGATCCTGTGTGCGGATTGCAAATTAACCCGGATCTTACGAAACACAGGAGTACTTATGACGAAAAAATCTATTATTTTTGTTCGCTTGAGTGCAAAAATCGCTTTGACGACGAGCCGTCAAAATACGCTGAAAATAACGAGCGCGAGGATTGATTGAAGTTTTTTATTTTGCGGCCCCACCGGGAATCGGCCACAACTTTCTCCTCGCCGTCGCTCGGAGAAGTCGCGACCCCACCTCGCGGTTCTGCATACTCGCAGAACATCGCTGCGGTTTTCAAATCCCGTACGCAGAGCAAGCAGTTGCTCTGCTTGGCTCCGCCTCACTTCGTTCGGCGGCCCCACCGGGAATCGAACCCGGATTTACACATTGAAAGCGTGCCGTCCTAACCATTAGACGATGGGGCCTTTAGAATTACATTATAATATACAAGATTTTCGATTGATACAACACGCATAATTTTATTCTCGGGGTAAAAATTGATAAGATAGTTATTAATCTCAAATAAAATAATGTTGATAGAGACATACGAACAATTCGGGCATCCCGCAACTTTGGTAAAAGAATTTAGGCATAGGGTTGTTTTGTGCCGCAAGGCGCAAGTCACCCTTGGGTCATTGATTCTGATTACTAAAGATAATGCAACGGCCTTTTCGGAATTATCTGATGAGTCGTTTGCCGAGTTGCCGATTGCGATAAGGGCTATTGAAAAAGCGCTTAAGCGGAGTTTCGGATATGAAAAAATAAATTATTTTATGCTGATGATGGTCGATCCGGAAGTTCACTTTCATGTAATTCCGCGCTATTCTCATGATGTGGAGTTCGGCGGAGCGGTTTTTAAAGACCAGAGCTGGCCCGGGCCGGCTGATCTAAAGTTACTTAATAAGGTAGATGAGGAAATTTTTTCCTTGTTGATTGAAAAGCTAAAAAACGAGTTTGAAAAATAATGCGCGATTAGCTCAGTGGTAGAGCGCGTCGTTGACATCGACGAGGCCAGAAGTTCGATCCTTCTATCGCGCACAAAATGATAATCTCATTTCCGATTTTGCTGGCTTTAGGAGCCATGATCGCATGGGGTTTTGAGGAGCTTTTTTTAAAGGAAGCGATTTCAAAACTTAAGAGCCTTACTCTTTTTTTAATAAATTCGCTGACGGGGATATTTTTTCAGCTGATTATTATTTTTATATTTTTCTCGGGCGAGGTTTATTTATTGACCGGAGAAAATCTTTTGTATGCCCTTCTCGCCGCTTTAGTGGCGTTTATCGGGTATTTCTTTTTTTATCTCGCGCTTGAGCGCCAGGAACTCTCGCTCATATCTTCTCTCGATGAAAGCTGGATTATTGTCGCGGTTTTAATCGGTGTTTTCTTTTTTGGAGAAACTTTGGGATTTTTGCATATAGCGTCTATCCTCGCCGTTCTTTTTGGAGCATTTCTGATTTCCGTGAACATGGCCGATCTTAAAAAACTAAGCTTGATTTCCGGAAGCGGCTACGAATTTGTCGCGGTTCTTTTCGTGGGAATGAGCGTGCCAATTGAAAAATTTCTTATTCATAAAATAGGCGAAGCAAATACTATTTTCTATTTAGGCATATTTACCATTCCTCTTGTTTTCGCGGCAAAGATTATCATGCGCGGAAAATTTGTCCGCCCCAATTGGAAATTGCTTAAAATCGGAATTGCTTCCGGACTTGCCGACGGAATTGCGTTTGTTTTATATCTTCTCGCGTTAAAGGGATCGGAAGTTTCTGTTGTATCTCCAATTGTGGCTTCAAGTCTTTTGGTCTCGATTTTCCTTGCTAAGATTTACTTGCGAGAAAAAATGACGAAAAAAGAGGTTGCCGGGGCGCTCCTAATTTTTATCGGGGTCATCGTTCTCTCCACGTTAGTCCCGTTTTAATTTCATGGGATTTGCCTCTAAAGTTCGGATATTGCAAACTTAGGCCATGGAAGACAAAAAAATTTCTATACTTGGAATAAACGGATCTCCGCATAAGGACGGCGGCACAGTTCAAATGCTTAACGAGGCATTGGAAGGCGCGAAAAAGCACGGGGCAGAAGTGAAGATGATAAATCTTTTTGATTATAATATGAAGTTATATCACGGCGATTATGATAAGAAGCCCTGCGAAGAATCTTTGCGGCTTTTTAAAGAAATGGAGAAGTATGACGGATATATTTTTGCGACCCCTGTTCATTGGCTTGCTCCAAGTTCGTTAATGAAAATTTTTCTTGATAACATGACTTATTTGGAAGTTGAAGATTTTCAAATGGAAGGAAAAGTTTTTGGTGTACTCGCGCATTGCCTTGAAGACGGGGCTTTTCAGGCGGCGACATATTTGGCGTCGGTTTTCGGACATATGGGGATGGTCTGCCCTCCATACGCCGCAGTTTTAAGAAATAAAAATTTAAAGACCGACGAAGATACTGATTATATGAATAAAGACAGCGCTCTGTTGGGAAAAAATGTCGTGATTATGGTCGAGATGCTTAAAAAAGAAAAGCCGGTGTGGGATTATGATTAAAAATATACATGATTTCGTACGAAGAATTTAAAAAAGTTGATTTGCGAATTGCAAAGATTTTGGTTGTGGAAAAAATTGATGGTTCTGATAAACTTTTGCGGCTTGAAGTTGACGTTGGCGCGGAAATTGGAACACGGCAGATTATTGCGGGTATTGGCAAGGTGTATGCGCCGGAATATTTGGTCGGACGAGAAGTTGTTATTGTTGCGAATCTTGAGCCGCGAAAACTAATGGGGTTTGAATCAGAGGGAATGCTCTTGGCCGCCGATTCTGTAGAGGGTCCGGTTTTATTAATGCCCGAAAAAGAAGTTTCTTCCGGGATCGGCATTAAATAAAATGGAGATAATTTATGAAGATGACAATATTCTTGCTATAAACAAACCTGCCGGAGTTGTCGTGCATCGGGACAGTCATCATGAATCTGGAACCTTGGTTGATGAAATTCTCGAAAAATATCCGGAAATAAAAGGCGTGGGAGATGATTCCGAACGGCCGGGAATTGTGCATCGCTTGGATAAAGACACCTCCGGAATTATTTTGATCGCAAAAAATCAGCTGGCGTTTGAATTTTTAAAAAAACAATTTCAGGAAAGGAAAATAGAGAAGTATTATAGAGTTTTGGTGGTAGGGGAGGTGAAAGATCGGGAAGGAATAATTGATTTGCCGATCGGGCGTTCGTTCGTAAATCCAACAAAGCGCGTTGCTCGCGGAAAAATGCGCGGCAAGATCCGCGAGGCAAGAACAAAGTACGGGGTTTTAAATAAATTTGAGGGTTTTACATATTTGGAGGCGAGTCCTAAAACCGGGCGCACACATCAAATTCGTTCGCATTTCGCGGCAATAGACCATCCGGTTGTTTGTGATAAATTGTATGCGGGTAAGAGATTTATTTGTCCGGCTGGGCTCAAACGTCACTTTTTGCATGCTTCTTCAATTGAATTTTGCCTACCCTCCGGAGTTTCAGAAAAGGAGGGTCATCGTATCAAGCTTGAAGCTGAAATACCCGAGGATTTGCGGCAAGTATTGCAAGAATTGGGGAAAGGTGATAAAAATAGTGGATTATGACTGCAGTTTTAAATACGAAATTCTCTTCAGTTGATATAGAGGCGCGAAAAAAAATTGATATTAGGCCGGGCGATACTATTCGTGTTTGGCAGAAAATTAAAGAAGGGGATAAAACGAGGCTTCAGGCTTTTGAAGGTTTGGTTATCGCAAGAAAACACGGTTTGGAATCCGGAGCAACTTTTACAATAAGAAAAATATCTTATGGTATTGGCGTTGAAAGAGTATTTCCGCTTTTCTCGCCGGTCATCGATAAAATAGAAATTTTAAGACGCGGAAAAGTCAGACGCGCAAAACTTTATTACATCCGTGAAAAAGCAGCCCGCGAAACTAGACGCAAAATGAGGCAGACAACATATCAGGAAAAAGCGGTTGTAGAGGCGCCGGTTTCCGAAAAGGAAAAATAAATTTTAGTTTAAATCAAAATCCGCCGGTTGGCGGATTTTGTTTTTTGCGTATAATATTTAGTAATGCGCGGGTGCTGAAACTAGAAGACAGGCCAGCTTGAGGGGCTGGTGTCCGCAAGGACGTGGAGGTGCAAGTCCTCTCCCGCGCACAGATGAACGAAGTGAGTTTGGAACGGGAAGAGAGCAAACTCGTTTTTTTCATCAAATGACTATGCAGAAATGGACGCTGATACAAATTAAGATTGCTCTCAAAGAGCTTTCTGATAAGGAATGGGTTAAATCTAACCGAACTCACAATACCGGCATTGGGAAAACGCTGGAAGATTATTTAGGTATTACTGAAAACAATATCGCGTTACCAGACTTTGGCGTAATGGAGTTAAAATCGCAAAGAGCTGGAACTGCTTCTATGATGACGCTTTTTACAAAGAAGCCCGAAGGTGTCACCAACGCAGAAATATTGAAAAGATTTGGGTATCCTGATCCAGAATATCCAAAGCACTTGATTTTACATCAAACTATTACGAATGGAAAGAAAAACGCTCGCGGTTTCCACTGTAAGATTGATGAAAAAGACGGAAAATTATTGATACTGAAAAATCGAACTGTGCTTGGATATTATGAACTCGAATTTTTACGGCAAAAAGCCGCAGAAAAAATTGGAAATGGCCTAATTCTCGTTTTTGCTGATTGTAAGAAAGAAAATGGAGACGAATATTTCCATTACAAAGAAGCGTGGCTTCTTAAAAATATCGATCCAAAACAATTTCTCGCATTATCAAAATATGACATTCGCCTCGGTGTTTATAGAAGTGGAAAAAATGCTGGAAAGCCGCATGATCACGGTTCTGCCTTCCGTCTTACTCGTCTTTCAGAAAAGACGTTTCCGCTTCTTTTCAAAACGCACAAAAAGATTCTCTAGTTTTTCCGCAAAACAACAATACTTTCCTTATTCATTGTTTCCTCAAGCGCGCCGACTATATTTGTTGGAGAATTTTTTACTGGCATTCTTTTACCTGGAATATTACGGACAAAAATATCTTCGCAAGTAAAACCTATTTTTTCTGCTAACTCGGCAATAATAAAATCGGTAGGAATACGCACTTGTTTTACTAGCCGATTGCCGATAACAAGACAAAAGTATTTTTTTGGCTTTAGTATTTCATGTGCTCTTTTTAGGCAATCGTTCAGGCCAATATAAAAACTTAGAACATCTCTAGCGCGACTTTCATCCTGTTTCGCAATTTTATCAAGTGAATCATTGAGATAACCTGACGATAGAACATGAGATAATGTTTTAGTAGCTCTGCCGCCAAGCAATTCATTATCAACGCCAGAAGCTTTGTTTGGGTCGTCAAAAATATCAATCCATTGTGAAGATAAACGAGAGAACTGTCCATACGCGACGGTTGTTCTACTGTCGCCGTACGGCGGGGAAGTGATAATACAATCAATAGAATTTTCTTTTATGCCGTTTTCTTTTGATGAATCGCCGAAAATAATCTTTGTCCAAGCGTCCTTTTTTGCTTCTTTATAAAATTCTCCAACTCCCGCAATATTCGCTTCCGCTTTTTTGCGGAAAATACCAAAAACATCGGGGTCATGTTTTTTTAATTTATCGCTTTTAATTCTCACTAACTTAAACTCACCTGTTTTTGTATTTGAGGCGTAGCGCACAGTTTCACTGAAAGCAACCATCAAAAAATTTCGCATGGCTTTATCTTCAATTTCTTGAATTGTTTTTTTAAGTTTCGCAAGTTTAATAATAGCTTTTTCTTTGAACCAAAAATCAAGGTTTTTGAATTCCGGTTTCTTAATCTCGCTATCCTTTATTTTTTCCAATTTACCCAACAGGGCGATATACTCTTTCGTCAATTTTTGAGGATTGATTGGCGTAGTTTTTGCTTTAGCAAGAAAAATCGCTAGCGGATTTAGATCAATACCATAAGCATTTCTATTCAAGGCCTTACTTTCTACAAGTGTCGTGCCGGAACCACAAAAAATATCGCAAATTGTGTCACCCTCTTTGCTGTAAGTTTCCAACAATCTGCGCGCGACTTGTGGAATGAACATTGCGGGATAGGTATGAATTCCGTGAGTGTATGTTTTAGTATTTTCTCCTCGATAATCCCATGAATAATCTATTCGACGGGTGAATTTTTCATTTGATTGTTCTTTCTCAATTTGCGATTCAAGGTTGCGAATTATTTTTACAACAACGCCGCGAATTTCTACCTCATCGCGATAAATAGGAAAGAGCGTAGGATTTGCCGGTTGAAGCCTGAATTTATTTTTTTCTCGGTATAGTTTTTTGAGCGTTGCTTGATTGTCGTCAATAATAGCAACTACTGTTTGTCCGTTATCCGCCACTTCTTGCTTTCGGATGACAACAATATCACCATCAAAAATCCCTTCGTTGATCATGCTGTTGCCCTGCACGCGCAAAGCATAATGTTTACCCTGCTTGCTAATCTCGTCTTTAGTGATAGTGATTGTTTCGTCCGGCACTTCAATTGCCTCGATTGGTTGTCCGGCGGCGATTGCCCCAAGTATCGGAATTTCTATTGTTTGCTTTTTATCAATAGTTGAAATAGCGCGCGGCTGATTAAATTCTTTTTTTAGTTGGCCTGCCTCTTGTAGCTTTTTTAGGTAATAGTGGGCAGTAGAGGCGGAAGCAAGTTTAAACTTGCGCTTGATCTCCTCAAGAGAGGGGGCGTAATCGTGTTTTGTGCGATATGCTTTTACGAAATCGAAAACTTGCTTTTGCTTTTTCGTTATCACGATGTTATTATAGAAGATAATTAGAAAGTATACAAATTAAAGTTATCCCCAGCCATGAGCGTAATTCAACACAACCCAAAATTTATAGTCGAGTACATAAAACTCACCAGACCGTTTCGCAATTTGCTTGGCAGATTCAGCCCATGCAAATATCATAAGTTTTTTATAAAAGGTCCGACCCAAAAGATTCAGTTATTTTATGAGGAAGCACAAAATTTTATTAATAAATCAATAGTCCACATTCACCAAAAAGAGGGTGGAAAAAATCAATGGAGTAGGTATTTTATTGATTTAACTATTCTGCTTGCTTCTAACATGGATACGCCTTTTAGGGCGCAATCCATTGATAATAGGAGAACTAGCGTTGACGTTACTTCTTTTGATTTAGATTCAGTATTCAACGAAATTGAATGTCATAGAAAAGAGGCGATCAAAAATAATCCAAATCTATGCTTCATTTCAGTACCAACAGATTTCAGTCTTTTGTATAACGTCGGCGATATGCTGACCGTCGGATTCGATATGGGAAATCGGAAACTTATTTATCCAAAACTAATTGAAGTAAAAGACAGAAAGGGTAATCGAAACTTCTACAGACAAGATTTAGAAAAGCAAATACAAAGGGAGAGAAAACAGGCTCTACGCTTTATCGAACTCCATACAAAATATGATTTTTTCAAAAGCGTGGAAGACAGACGTTTATTTTATGGATACCCAATATACTTATCAGAATATTTAGCAAGTAAGTTACTTCGGTGGCCGAGAACTATCAAAATTGACGATGTTTTTTCGTTGGAATCTTCGACGGATGCGCTAAAACACGACGATAATTATTGGAAGATAGATATTATTGAAGAGATGGTATGCGGGAATATTATACCGATGATTTTTAAGAGTTTTGATGTAAAATTTTTTGACAAAATAATGAGTAATGGACCTCGATTATACATTATCGTTGATAAGAAAAATTTTCGGAAAGAACTTCAAAAATTAGATTTTGTAAGTAAGACGGGCAAACATCCATCTCCTTATCATAACTTTATATATTTTGGCGACATGAGAATATCGGCCGCCAATTTGATTCACGTTAAATATCCCATACAACAGCTCAAGTATTTGCTTAAATTAATCCACTCGGGGTATTCTAAAAAAGTAAAAGAACAGAAAAATAAACCGCCTCGTTATTTTTACTTCGGACCATAGTAATCGCCGCCCTGCTCGGTGAGAGCAGAACCCAACAAAAAAGTTTTCTTTTCCTTTTAGAAGAAAAAATCGGTTGCGCGCAAAATCAGAAAAGCAGAGAAAACTTTTTTGCTGGCTGGCGAGCGTCAGCGAGCGTCGGCGGGGCGGAGCGTCAGTTTCGCTCAAAATAGGTTCGGATTTGGTAGAATAAACGCACAGCAAAGGACTTCGAGTTTGCGGGATTTATTTTATTGTCGCGACGAGCGAGAGAGACGCAAAAGTCTTTTTTGCATCTCCGAGCGAGCGAAGACATCAAAGGGCTTAATGCCCTTTATTTCAAAAACTGCTAAACTGATTTTAAAAAGGAGGTTACTATGGCTTGTTTGCTTGTAAGCAAGTGTTTGCTCGGGTTTCGGTGCAAGTACGACGGGAAAGACAGGGTAAGCGGCCGAGTTTTAGAACTTTCAAAAAAATATACTCTTATTCCGGTTTGCCCCGAAGAAATGGGAGGCCTTCCGACTCCACGCGAACCCGCGGAGCGGGTTGGAGATAGGGTTGTAACAAAATCGGGCCTCGATGTTACAGAAAACCTTGAATTCGGGGCGCGTCGAGTTTTACAGATAACCCGATGGTTCGATGCGAAGGAAGCGGTTCTTAAGGCAAGAAGCCCTTCGTGCGGCTCGGAATATATTTACGATGGGACTTTCTCGGGAAAACTTAAAAAAGGCGTCGGGATAACAACCACTCTTTTAAAAAAGCACGGAGTCAAGGTGATTTCGGAAGAAGACCTTTATGCAAAAGGGATGGCGTCAATGACGTTTGAAGAGGCAATTTCCGGAAAAGCAATTCCTGAGAACATCCTTAACAATCTCGAACTGGTCAAATTGCCATTTTACTCTTTTGAGGGAGAAGCCCGTACGGGCGAAATGGTCGTGTGCCGGGATGTTGTAAGAGATGTGCGGGAGATCTTTTCGCTTCTTTTCGCAATGCAATTCCCGATTGCGAAAATGAAACCGTTATCGTGTTACGGCTGGGATGACGAACTTTCGATGGAGGAAAATAACACTTCCTGTTTTAATTACAGAAAAATCTATCGGAGTGATAGGATTTCGATTCATGCTTTCGGGCTTGCGATCGACATCAATCCTTTTCAAAATCCTTATGTCGCGCATGATGGCTCGATTCATCCGAAAGATTCCGTCTACGGTCATAATAAGTCCGGCACGATCACGGATGACGTTGTGAAATTTTTCGAAAGCCGCGGATGGAGATGGGGAGGGAGATGGAATCCGCCGGATTTTCAGCACTTTGAGAAACCCTTGCCCAGATTAATGGGCAGGGTAGGATAATAATATAGCCTCCTGAATTTTGCGAGCAAAATTCAGGAGGCAGAAAGGTCCTTTATCGGGCTAAATCTTTAAAACATGGCTGAAAAACAAATAGGCAAGGTGACTCATTTTTTTGATAAAGCCGGAGTTGTTGTGGTGAAGCTTTCCGCGTCTCTTTCTTCAGGCGAGGAAGTTAAATTCAAAAAAGGAGAAAACGAGTTTACGGAAAAAATTGAATCAATGCAGATTGATCATAAGCCTGTTGCGAAGGCGAGTGCTGGCGATGAGGTTGCGGTGAAAATATCGCAGAAGATAAAAGAGGGGGCGGAAGTATTGAAGGTTGAGGGTTAAAGATTTTTGCAGTACAATAATAAATCTCAACTTTTGTTGAGAGAAATTTAATGGTGCTCATAGCTTAACGGTAAAGCGTTGCTCTGTGGCAGCAGATATGAGGGTTCGATTCCCTCTGAGCACCCTGATTTTAACAAAACTCGGTTCGCGGTAAACTTTTTATATGACGGTTGTTATTGTAAATGGCGCTTGCGGCGTGGGAAAAAGCACTATCGCCGCAAGGATTCACGAATATTTAGAATTATCTTTTTTATTAGACATTGATTCTCAACGCCGTTTTTTCAGCCATTATCGGGAAAAAAATGAAGAAAGCGCGCAGGCGAGCAGAGTACTCGCTCTTGCGATTCTCTCTTCTTGTTTGAGCGCCGGATACGACGTTGTAATAGATAAAATGATTTTTGATTCGAAAGTCATCGATGCTTTTTATGAAATTGCAAATAAGCGAAATGCAAAAGTGATAGAGATAATTTTATGGGCTCCAAAAGAAGTCGCTATGCAACGCGCAGAGAAAAGAGGTTGGAGAGATGGCGGCTTGTTGACGCCTGAGAAGGTATTAACATTTTGGGAGAAGATTAATGAATTAAAAAAACAAAGGTCTTGCGCGATAATTTTAGACACATCATCGAACTCCGAAGACGAAACTTTTTCTAAAATAAAATCAATTCTAATGGCTTGACTTCGGTGGTCTTTTAAAGAAGAGGCCCGCGCTTACATTGCGTGGGCTTTCTTGTTTTGGGGCTATTTTAGCCCACATCGCCTCCTTTTTTGGTCAAGCGACTATCGGCACTGCCTGGGTTTTTTGCGAGCCTTGCCAGCTCTTAGAAATCTTCGAGATAGATCTTTTAAAATCTCTTCTGCTTTTGGCAACACGCGCCGATTTGCGAGTTCGTTTTTAATCGATTCGAGCATATCGGCGTTAACTTCAAATCTGCATGGATATCCCGTGTTCCAATCTGTTAAGACGCGCGCCATTTCGAGAAACGATAACATGTCGCGAATCGTACCGGAATGCAGTTCGCCGTTGATTGCGAATACTCTAAACCGCTTTTGGTCCAGATTCTTAAAAAATCTGAAAACGGCCTGGTCGGTGAACTTTCTTATGTCTTTGGGGAGAAATACGATGATGCCGAGCATTATTTCCATTGTGGTGAGAACGTTTAATTGTTCTTTAAAGGTGCTTTTTCTTCTATTCATTTTTCCTCCTAGTTTCAATCCTATTATATCAGACAGACACTTTATTTGTTAGTCTATCCAGCTGAAAAATCTTTTTTCAATATGTAATTAATCCACTTTAATATTTCCAGTAAGATTTTCCTCTTCACGCTGTCTGTATTATTATAAATGCAGAGGCTCTTTGAGTTTAAAAATTAACAGTTTATAAATAGTATATATGCAGAAAAAAGCAGTAATTTTAGTTTTGCTGGTTTTATTATTGGCTCCGTCGTCCGGCGTTTTTGCGCAAAGCGCAACCGCCTCCTCGACTATTTCTGACATGATCAAGCAGCTTGAAGCGCAGATCGCGACGCTTCAAACTCGAATTGAATCATTAAGAAATGCGGAAGCTGACGTTCGCTTATCTCAACAGAACGTTAACGACACCGCGATTTCTCTAATTAGAGAAATGCGTGAAGGTATGAGCGGGGACGATGTTAAAGCTCTTCAAGCTCTTTTAGCCGCGGATTCGGAGATTTATCCAGAGGGCCTTATTAGCGGTTTTTACGGAAGACTTACAGTAAGGGCTGTAATGCGATTCCAGAAAAAACATGGGCTAGACCAAGTTGGGCGTGTTGGGCCGAAAACCCTTGAAAAATTACGAAAAGAGCTTAATAAAATTTCTTTAAAATTGGAAAAAGATGATGACGACGATGATGACGATAATGATCGCAACGAAAGGGTCGTTTGTCTGTTTAATCCTCCGGGGCACATGATTGCGCCAGGATGGTTGAGAAAAAACCCCAAGCCCGGAAAAAGCGACAGGGAGCGATTAATACCTAATTGCAGGCGCGGCGGAACCGGAACAACTACTCCTCCGTCAACCGACACCACTGCTCCGATTATTTTAGACCTGATGGCTACAAGCACCACAGCTACGTCAACGCTTATTAAATGGGTTACAAATGAGAGTGCGACAAGTAGGGTTTGGTTTGGCATTTTAAGTCCTGTTGTAATCGCAACCTCCACATCCAAAGCCGGATCGAACACTCTGGTTCAAAGTCATGAAATCGGGCTTTCTGGACTTACGGCTTCAACAACTTATCGCTACATTGCGGTTTCAAAAGACACATTTGGGAATGCGGCGACATCTTCGGAGGCATCTTTCTTAACGCAGTAACGGCCTTGATGAAATTCGAGAGAAAAACGCATGAAATATTTCATGCGTTTTTCTGATTATGGCCCGGTTTTGGGGATTACGGTGGGTTTGACTTTTATACGTTAAATTGTTTAATTATATATTATGTATTCAAAAATGAAGGATTTTAAATGCCCCTTATGCGAAATAAGCCTTGAGGCGCAGGAAAAGATCTTATTTTGTAATGCGTGTAGGCTTTTTGTAGGGCATGTTGATAAATTTGAAGACTCTTTTTCGAGTTTGTTTCATAGAAAAAACATTGAGCGGAGGCGCGATGTTAAAAGAATTTATCAGGATGCTGAAAAAGAGCACGCTGATAAAGTATTTGCCCTGGCCCTCGCGATTTTAACGCCGGTCGTTTTCGCAAGCATTTTTTTGCTCTAAAAGTGGATAATTATTGAAAACACGCCAAATACGTATGGCTTTTGATATTTTTTGAAAAATTTTTATGCTCTATAATATAATGGTCTTTTAATTTAAATTATTAAAGTTTATATTAAATATATATATGAAAGACGTAAAAATTTATACGACACCGGTATGCTCTTATTGCAAAATGGCAAAGGACCTTTTTCAGAAGAATAATATTCAGTTTACGGAATATAACGTCGCAACTGACGTAAAAGCAAGGGAGGAGATGGTGCAAAGATCGGGCCAGCTCGGCGTGCCTGTGATTTTTGTTAATAACGATATCGTGGTTGGATTTGACCGCGAAAAACTGTCGAGGCTTTTGGAAATAAAATAAATGGCTCAAAATCCGGCCGCAAATTCACACGCCCAAGCAGAACTTCTAAAAGATATAATTTACGCGGCAAATGACGGCATAATCACTACTTTTGCCGTTGCGGCAGGTGTGGCCGGTGGCGGACTTCCCGCAATCACGGTGCTTATTTTGGGGTTTGCGAATTTGTTTTCAGACGGTTTTTCGATGGCCGTTTCCAATTATCTGGGCACGGAGACAGAAAAAGATCTCCTGGAGGCAGAAAAAAATAAGGAAGCCAAATACGAGAGGCCGTTTAGAAATTCGATAGCGACCTTTTTTGCGTTTATGATCGCGGGCATTATTCCGATCATGCCTTTTTTGGCCTATTCAGACAGAGAGGGTTTTATTCTTTCAATCGGGAGTTCTCTTCTGGCTCTTTTCTTGATAGGAGCGCTTCGCGCCCTTTATACAAGAAAAAATTGGCTTGTCTCCGGTTTTGAGATTTTATTTTTAGGAGCGATCGCCGCGTCTATCGCCTACGGTGTCGGATATTTTGTCCAATCGCTTTTTTAAATTGATTTCGTAATTTACCCCGTTAGAAGCAGAACGCCCCGTGGCTTGACGCGGGGATGAATGCTGCTTGGTATTAGCGAACGCGGGGTTTAATGCTCCGCGCGAGCTTCTAACGGGGTTTACGCGCTTAAACTTTTTGAAGTTCGCCGAGCTTGATTTTAACTTTGCTCTTTTTCCCTTCTCGGAAAATTTGAAGCACAATTTCATCCCCAATTTCGTGCAAGCCAAGCATATCTTCGAGCGTCTCTTTGTCTGATATTTTTTTTCCGTCGCAATCAGTTATAACGTCAAATTCTTTTAGCCCGCTTTTGTCTGCGGGGGAATGAGGAATAACCGCCAGATCTCCCGGGATTCCCTCGTTTATCACTAAAGCGCCGTGATCAATGGGCAGGCTGAATTTATCTTTTAAAAATTTGTTTAGGAGCATATAGCGAACACCAAGAAACGGGCGCCTGATCCTTCCGTATTTTTTTATTTCTTCAAGGTCTTTTTCAGCTTTTTCTATCGGAATCGCAAAGCCGATATTTTGCGCGCCGAATATCACGGCGACGTTGATCCCGATTGCTTCGCCTTCAAGATTAACCAGCGGGCCTCCGGAATTTCCCGGATTTATCGCCGCGTCGGTCTGGATGAGCCCTCGAAGTCTTTCTTGGTTTCCCATCATGTCGGCGGAAGCGGAAATAAATCGCGAAAGGCCCGACACTACTCCGACAGAAACCGTATTTTGAAATTCGCCAAGGGCGTTTCCAACCGCTATTACGCTTTGCCCGAGCCGGATGTTTTTTGTATCGCCCATTTTGATGAAAGGAATCGGTTTTGAGTCCGGTTTAGTTATTTTTAAAATCGCGACGTCGTTTATCGGATCTCGCGCGAGCACAATAGCTTCATATTTTTTATTATTTCCAACAATGCTGTATGATGCGTTGGCGTCTATGACAACGTGGCGATTGGTTAAAATCAAGCCGCCTTTTGAGATAAAAAAGCCCGAGCCGCCGCCGACTTTGATTCGTCCCTTCTCGTCTTTCGGGGCGTGATCTATCTCGTGTTGGAGGAATTCTTCGTAATGGGGGAGCTTGAAAAATTCCAAAGGCAGGTCTTTGGCTATGTCTTTGACTTCTTTTGATATTGTGATCGAAACAACCGCCGCCAGAACTTTGTCAACTGCGGCCGTTATCTTTTTTTCATGATCGGTCATGTGTAAATTTTACACAAATGTGATGAAATCTGTCCAATAAATTTTTGTGGAACGAGCGATGGATGAATGTTTATGCACTCGCTCATCCTATTATAAAATATATAATTAATTTATGCGGGTACATTCATTGGAAAGAGTTGAAGAGATGAAAAGATTACGAAAGCAGGGATTTAGCATTAATGAATTGGTTGAAAAATTTACAATTCCGAAAACAACCGTTTGGAATAATGTGCATAATATTAAAATTCTTCCAAAATATATTTCTCAGTGGGAGGCAAAACGCGGTGGAAGTATAAAAAGAAAAGAAAAAAATTTAGCGTTAGCTAAAGAAACGGCAACCAAATTGATACAGGCTGGGTACAAAGAGTATCTAATTGCTTTTTCAATGCTTTATTGGGCGGAGGGTAGTAAAAGGGCCTGTGAATTTATAAATTCGGATGGACAAATGATTAAACTTTATTTGATTATTTTAAGAAAAGTGCTTAATATTCCAGAAAGCGCCATTAAGCCGACGATGCGGATTTTTACCGGAATGGATCAAGTAGAATGTTTAGATTATTGGTATGGAATAACAGGAATGCCTAAGGATAGATTTACTATTAGATTTAATGATGGTGGGATAAGTGGAAAAACTAAATATGGTATGTGCCGAATTACTGTGAGAAAAGGACATCAGACATTAAAAATTATTCACTCTTTGCGCGAATTAATTTTTAATGAATTGATGGCCAACAATTTTTAAAACATGCCCTCGTAGTTCAACGGATCAGAACAGCCCCGTCCTAAGGGGTAGATAGAGGTTCGATTCCTCTCGAGGGCACCATTTATATTAACTACGCGAATCTATATTAATCTATGGGAGATAAAAAAATTACAACAATACTAGATTGTCGAAATTAAACTTTTCTAAATTATTTTCCAGCCTATTTTAATATATATTTATGAGCCAGTCTTATGAGATTGAAATAAAATCGCTGTTGGGTTCGAAAGAGCGTCAGCAGGAGCTTCGTGCTCGGCTTGAAGCGCTTGATCCGAATTTCCATCTTTTGGAGAAATCGAAGCGCTTGAATCATTATTTCGTAGGCGGAGATCTGGGCGGACTTTTTCGCCGCCTGCTAAATCGAGTTGATACGGCGAAAATTGAGAGTTTCAAAAAAATAACCACGGATTTTGAAGAAAAAAATTGTTCAATCCGCAGTAAATGGGTAAACCCCGTTAGAAGCTCACGTGGGGCATTAAACCCCGCGTTTGCTAAAGCCGACCAGCATTCATCTCCGTGGCAAGCCACGGGGCGTTCTGCTTCTAACGGGGTAAACGGTAAAGTCTCGCTTGTGATTAAGGCGGCGATCGGGGAAGGGAATAGCGTTCACGGCGAGGCGCGCTTGGAGTTTGACTCGCTCATCTCGGGTCTTTCGTTTGAGGAACTCGATCAGGCGATTTTAGACGTGGGATTTAAATATCAGGCCAAGTGGTCCGAGGAGCGCGAAGAATATCAGTTTAGGGATATGAGAGTAACGCTTGATTTTAGTCCCGGATACGGATATATGGCTGAATTTGAAATTGTTTCAAATTCAGCGGAATCAATATTTGCGGATAAGGCAAAACTTAAAGCAACGATGAAGGAGCTTGGAGTGGAGGAAGTTCCGAATGAGAGAATCGAGCGCATGTTTGAATTTTATAATGCGAATTGGCAGGACTACTACGGGACCGACAAAGTTTTTGTAATTGAATAACGCTCTTGGCCTTTGGTTTTTAATGCGGATAAAACTTGATTTATGTTGTATTATAAAGGAGAAAAGTTTGTCGCTTATTACATTTATCCCGTTAGAAATAATACCCCGCCGCTTGCGGCACAGGTTGCTTGTTGGGTTCAATTTCCGCGGGGATGCAAATATCCCACGGGAATTTCTAACGGGATTTATTAATTAAAATTTATTAATTATAAAAAAATATGATGCAGAATGCTTTAGTTGATAACTGGGCGGGGTGGACCGGACCTTTGGGCGGTTTTTTGCGGTTCGTCCGGCAACTTTTCTTTTGATTTTTTTGGTTCTCGCGATATGGAGTTTAATTTGGAAAGGAATGGCGTTATGGAAAGCGGCACGTTTAGGGGAGCAGGGTTGGTTTATAGCGCTTTTGGTTATAAACACGCTCGGAATTTTGGAAATTCTTTATTTGTACGTTTTCTCGAGGAAATATCCAGCCAAAGACACGTCAGCAGAATCAGTTGATAGAATTTAATTAACCCGCTAAAATTCTTTAGCGGGCCTATAGTTCAGTGGTAGAACGGATCCATGGCATGGATCAGGCGGGGTTTCGATTACCCCTAGGTCCACAAAAATAAGGAGCGAAGCGACTATAATAAATGTTGTCCTTACAGGATCTTCGCTTCGCTACGAGATCTCGCAGAGTACTGCGATGCCACAAAATACATTAATGTAGACTATATTTTTGCTTTGTCCCAAAGGGATCCCCACCTCACTCAAAAATCGTCTAATTTATGAAATCAGTTTTTGATGCTATTCTAAAGACATATTGGTTTAACTGAATTTTATGAAAAAATCACTTAAAATTTTGTCTGCGATAGGTTTGGCGGCGTTTTTTATGCTAGTTGGCGCCATTAATGCGAGCGCCCAGAATGATTTGTTTTTCGGGCAGAATCATTTTTATACGGTTATTTTCAGGGGCAACGGCGAGTCGGTTGTTTACGCGAAATTGGTTTTTACAAATTCTGAGGATAAGCCCATTTCGGATTTTTCTTTTACAATGCTCGGCGCTTCTTCGGATGAAATGGTTGCCTATCAGATGAAGCTTCCCCAGCAGTGCATTCAGTATGACTATGTGAAACCGGAAAGTCCCTGTATTCAATATCGCGATGCCGACTATTTACAGAATTACCAATATTACCCGTATGGAAATTCTCAAAAAACAGAATATCAAAAATTACAGTTTACCAAGTCTGGCGGATTATATAAATTAACTTTAGCCTCGCCAGTTGAGCCGAATAAATCAGCGGCTGTTATCGTCGCGTACGCGGCAAAGGGATATGTAGAAGAAAGCGCCGGCTTGTTTAAATTTAATTTTGAAACTTTAAAAGTGCCCGCGAGAATAAATCAAATAAGAGTTACTGTTGATGTGGACAGCGATTTGTTCTTAAAAGGGAAGAGGGCTTCGGTTGATTACGGCACGCGCTCTTTTGGAGTCGCGGATCTTGCCACTCCAAGTGCTGTTTCAAGTGGGTCGCTCGATAATGTTGTGAGCAAGATCGGATCGTACGGGCCGATTATGAAAAACGCGAACAACCTTTCTCCAAATGAAAGTTTTGTTGTAAAAGGTGAGTATGCGACAAGCTGGGCGAGATTATATATAGGCTCAATTCTGATGATGATTTTAATTGTCGCGGTTTTTCTTGCAATTATTTATTTTATGTCGCGTTTTTTGAAGAAGCGCCATGAACTGGCGTCATCTGTTGCGGCTGCGCCGCCGAATTCTTCCGCAAATCCAATGCAAAATTCTTTTCCGGGTTTCCCCGTGCATTTTGCGGACATATCTCATTTTACAAATGCGCTATTAGGGCTTTTGTCCGCGGTTTTGGTCATTGTTTTTTCGGCATCGTTTAACGGATTTATGAATTTTTTTGATGGAATAATTGGGTTCAACGTTAACCCCGCCTTTCTGATCATCGGATTTATAGCTATTATTTTAGTTTATCTTCTGGTGATTTTTGGCCCGGCGATATTCGCGATGTCGAGACATGGCTGGAGGGCGTTTTTGCTGATTATACTCGCCGAATTTCTGTGGCTTATTATCTTCCTTATTCTTTATCTTTTGCTTTTCCAATCCGGAATCGCGCCTAATTATTTCGGTCCGCAGCCAATTATTGAGCCAATGATGTAAAAATCCGATGGCGCATCGCCCCGTTTCAAGATTAAACTCTAAAAAGAAATATTTGCAGGTGGCCCTAAACGGCACGCTTGAAGACGCGCGCGATATAATACGTTCCCTTCCGGTAAGCGATAGAATTATTGTTGAGGCCGGAACCCCGCTTATTAAAAGATACGGGGAACACGGCATACGCCAAATTCGAAACTGGTATGAGGCGCATCTTTCCGGCGGTTTTCTTGCGCCGAGCATTGAAGTAAAGTCTTTGGCGTCTCTCTTTCAGTCGGCTTTTGCGGGGAGAACCTATGAAGCTAGAAAAAATTTAAAAAAAGATCCGGAAATTTTTTCGTATGTTGTGGCTGACTTGAAAGTTATGGACAGGGGAAGCGCGGAGGTGGAGATTGCCGCGCGGGCCGGTGCTTCGGCGGCTGTCGCGCTTGGGTCTGCTCCTATTGAAACACTCAACTCTTTTATAGATGCCTCGGAAAATTTCGGGCTTGACGCGATGATTGACATGATGAACGTGGAATTTCCGCTTTCAGTCCTGCGCTCTTTAAAAAAAGTTCCTTCGGTTGTGATTATTCACCGCGGAGTCGATGAAGAAAAATTCAATAAGGAGAAACAAATTCCTTTGCATGAGATACGCCGCATAAAAGGCAATTATAATATTATGATTTCAATCGCCGGCGGAGATACTTTGCGCGAAGTCCAACGTTCTATTTTCAATGACGCCGATATAGTTGTTGTTTGGAAATCCGTTTATCAAAAAACCGAAGAGACCGTTGCCTTGGTTGAGGGATTTTTGAAAGAGATTAAATAGCTTAAACCCATTAACTGTAAATTGCGAAACTCTTTCTCGGCGCACATCTTGGAGAGCCCAGCATAAAATTCTGCTGAATTTTTGCCTCATGCTCGCGCCTTGGTACTGCGCAAGTCTCTCCAAAATATGCGCCATCGACAAGTTTCGTAATTCAAATTCATCAACTTATTTAGTTTTTTCTTTGAGGTATTGTGAAAGGCTTTTTATGCCTTCGAAAAATTCTATGGGAAGCGCGAATATCACCGTTTTTGAGGGATCCGGATTTATTTTTTCAATAGTTTGGAGCGTTCTCATTGAAATTCCGCCTGGCGCCGCGCTTAGTACGCTTGCGGCTTGCGCGAGCTTTTCCGCCGCCGTAAATTCTCCTTCGGCCCTGATGATGACGGCGCGTCTTTCTCTTTCGGATTCGGCTTGTTTCGCCATAGTTCGTTTCATGTCAGCCGGAAGCTCGATGTCCTGAATTTTGATGTCGGTTACCAAAATTCCCCAAGGTTGGGTGGCGCGTTCAACAATCTTTTGAATTTCTTCCGCGATTTTTTCTCTTTCCGAGAGAACGGCGTCAAGTTCAACTCCTCCGATCACATCGCGAAGCGCGGCTTGGGCATACTGCGATACCGCAAGCGTGTAATCTTTAATATTTAAAATGGCGTTTTCCGCAGATTGCACTTGAAAATAAACCACAGCGTTAATTCCGACGGGGACGTTGTCTTTTGTGATGACTTCCTGTTGAGGAATGTCGGTTGTTGTTATTCGCAAGTCCACCATGGTCATTCTTTGAATACCGATCAGAAGCCATGTAAGCCCAGGCTGTCTTGTGCTTGTGTATTTGCCAAGCGTAAGAACAACCCCTCGTTCAAATTGATCAACGATTCTCAAACCTCCGATTAAAAGTATTAAAATAAAAAGTCCCAGGAGCCCGAGAAAAAGAGAAGCTCCTGAAATTATCTCTGACTGGCTTAAGAAATATCCCAAAAAGCCAAGAAAAACCAATAAACCGATGTATGTTCCAACAGGGTTAGAAGATTTGTTTTCCATGATTATATTATAGCACGAGGTTTAAAGGGTTGGCCAAATTTTGAGTATTTAATTTTCTATTTTCTTTCAATCTTAATTTTTCTCTTTTTTTCTTCTTCGGTTTTCGGCAAAGTGATTGTTAGCACGCCGTCTTTGCACTTTGCCATTACTTCATCCGCCTTTACTCGTCCAGGAAGATTTATTGTGCGGCCGAATTCGCCGTATTCCCGTTCGAAGCGATAAAATCTTTTATTGTTCTTATCTTCAATTTCTTTTTCTATTTTTCCTGAAATAGTCAGCGAATCGTCATTGACGTTTATTTCTATATCGTCTGGATTAATGCCGGGTACGTTCGCGGTTAAAACAATTTCGTCATTTGTTTCAGTAATGTCTATTTTCGGGAACCTCCACGCTCCGAATGGAATAAACGGCCGGTCAAAATCCCAATCATCAAGCCATCGGTTCATGGTGTGCCGCAAAAATGGAAAGCGGCGCTCCTCGAATTTAGACACTGCGCGACTTTCTTCTTTATTTTGATTTCTTTTTTGCGAAACTTTCATAATATGTTGTTTGTTTATCCCGTTAGAAGCAGAACGCCACGTGGCTTGCCCCGTTAGAAACCTAGTCATAGCGGGGGTGAAGCCAGTCACATTCTCCTTGCTCCACAAACGAGGAGCTTCTAACGGGGTTTATGTTAATAATTCCGGCATTGCCGGACGACCTTTGATGCCGTTTGCTTAATATAACTTGGCGTCTATTATATTGTTTTCTTGTTAATTTTTCATAAAATTGATACATTTAATAATATTTTCATGACTTAATGCCGTCGGGAGGTTGCCGGAGCGATTGGGAGGGCCGGTCTAGTCCCGTCCAAAGCGGCGGGGTGCCGGAGTGGTTGAACGGGCCGCTCTCGAAAAGCGGTATACTCGCAAGGGTATCGTGAGTTCGAATCTCACCCCCGCCGCTTTGGACGGGATAAAGGAACGGATTATTATTTTTTCATTAAAAATATGCAGCAGATAATTATTTATATATTGGGAGTTTTTGTTCTTGGGCTTGCCTTTTGGCTTTTTTTTCTTGAGATGAGGCTTAAAAAAACTTTCGGCGGCAAAAAGGCCGGGGATTTGGAGAATTTCATGAAAGAGATAATGAAAGAAATTCAGCAGATAAACAAAAATGAAGAAGAAATAGGCAGATATCTTGAAACTGTTGAAAAAAGGCTTCGCGCCGCCGTTCAGCATGTTGGAATTGTTAGATTCAACCCTTTTCAAGACGCTGGGGGCGATCAGAGCTTTGCCGTAGCTTTGATGGATGAACACAAAAACGGAATCGTGATTTCTTCTCTATACGGACGAGAGAATTCAAGAATATACTCAAAGCCTCTTGAAAAAGGAAATTCCCAATATCAGCTTTCCAAAGAGGAAAAGCAGGCGATTGATGAGGCATTAAAATAAAAAATGAAGCAGGAAGAAATTGCAAAAGAAAAAATAAAAACAAAAAGGAACCCGATCGTAGTAGTGCTCGGGCATATTGATCATGGCAAAACCACTCTTTTGGATTATATAAGAAAAAGCAAAGTGGCCTTGAAAGAAACCGGCGGAATTACCCAGCATGTAGGCGCTTATGAAATCGAAGTTTCCAAAAAAGGAGATTTTCCAGGCGGGAAGATAACTTTTATTGATACGCCGGGCCATGAAGCTTTTTCGAGTATGCGTTCGCGCGGCGCTAAAATCGCCGATATGGCTTTACTGGTGGTCGCGGCTGATGACGGAGTGAAGCCTCAAACAGAAGAAGCGCTCAAAGTAATTCAGGATGAGAAGATCCCCTTTATAGTTGTGCTGAACAAAATGGATAAAGATTCAGCCGACCCCGAAAGAGCAAAAAAAGAGCTTGGCGATTTGGGAGTTATATTTGAGGAGTGGGGCGGGAAAGTTCCTGTCTCCAAAGTTTCCGCTAAGACCGGGGATGGGGTTGAAGAGCTTCTCGAGCTCATAGTGCTTGTATCTGATTTGGAAGATTTGTCGTCTGACCTGTTCGGTCTTGCAAAGGGGGTTGTTATTGAATCTCATCTTGACTCAAAAAGAGGGAACGCGGCCACGCTATTAATCAGAGACGGAATGGTAGAGAAGGGAAATTGGATCCGTGCGGGAGAGTCTCAAGTAAAAATTAAGATTCTTGAAGATTTTAAGGGAAATTCAATCGAGGAAGCCAAAGCTTCAAGCCCTGTTAGGGTTGTGGGCTTTAATTTAATTCCGCAGGTTGGCAGCGAGTTTCAGGTTTTTGATTCATTGCGTGAAATGGAGGGCGCCTTTGAAAATCTTCAGAAGAAATCAGGCGCGGCTGGCATGGAATCGTTTAATGAAGGAGTGCAGATAGTGCCGGTTGTTATTAAGGCAGATGTCGCTGGTTCTCTGGAGGCACTGTTGTATGAACTTAAAAAATTTGAAAAACCGGATCTGCGTTTGAATGTTTTGCGGATGGAGGTAGGGAATATTTCCGAAGACGATATCAAGCTCGCATCATCGGGAAGCGGCGCATTGGCTGTAGGATTTAGAGTTAAATATGATAAGAGCGTGGTTGATTTGGCGGAGAGATTTAAAGTAAGTCTTGGGACTTTTGACGTGATTTATGAACTTGGTGATTGGGTTAAAAAAGAAATCGAAAAAGTGCTTCCCGCAGAAAAGATTCGCAAGATTTTGGGACGAGCTAAAATTATTAAAATATTTAAAAAAGAAGGTTCGAAATTGGTAGTCGGCGGAAAGGTTGAAGATGGAGCGATTTATTCGGCAAAAAGGCTTACTTTGTTGAGGCGTGGTTTCCCTTTGGCGGAAGGAAGGTTGATTGAGCTTCGCCAAGGCAAAACAGAAGTTAAGGAAGTTGCGGTCGGCACGGAGTTCGGGGCGATGATAGACGTAAACATTGATCCCGCGGGAGGAGATGAAATAGAAGTTTATGAGGAAGAAATTAAAAAAAGGCTGCTTTAAGCATGGGCCAGTATAAAAAGGAAAAGCTTGAATCTCTTTATCAAGAGATAGTGTCTAAATTTTTTTTAAAGGAAGCTTCGATTCCCGGGGTTCTTTTTGCCATAACCAAGGTAGAAATTTCCGAAAACTTAAATCGTCTCACAGTATATATTTCGATATGGCCTGACGATAAAGAGAAAAATATGTTAGAATCTTTTGAGAAACTCAAAGGTAGTCTTAGGGCGCATGTGGGCGATAAAATAAACCCAAAGTTTATTCCAGAGATTATATTCAAGCTTGATGATTCAGAAAAAAAGCGTCTTGAGATCGAAAAGATTTTCAAAAAAATTGAGTGATGTCTTAAGTGGCCGAGTAGCCAAGTGGTAAGGCAAGGGACTGCAAATCCCTTATACGGGGGTTCAATTCCCCCCTCGGCCTCCAAGTAATTTAAAATTGTTTGGCATGCCCGGGTGGCGGAATGGTATACGCGCAGCGCTTAAAACGCTGTGGGCGAAAGCTCGTGCCGGTTCGAGTCCGGCCCC
>Ga0209542_10001472_pt1 | contig 55161 bp, 52 predicted proteins | sample RifCSPhighO2_01_FD_184028 | JGI IMG/M metagenome (GOLD analysis project Ga0209542, IMG submission 184028) | Soil microbial communities from Rifle, Colorado - Rifle CSP2_plank highO2_0.1 (SPAdes) (version 2) | ecosystem: Environmental > Terrestrial > Deep subsurface > Rock core/Sediment ... | reverse complement strand
CGCCGAAGCCGGGCGATAACCACAAAGCGCGCAAAACAAAAGCGCGCAACAAGGCAAGGGCAACTGCGCCGGAAGACATCAAGCGCGGCGCCCCCGTTGCCGGCATTCACAAGAAAGCGGCGAGTTCGCCGGGGACCTCCAAGAAGAAGGCCTAACCTGACCGAACCCAGAGTGCGCGTCCCCAACAACGGGTGCACACCACGAACATGACGGCCACAAAGACCCGCAAGGGAAACTGGTGGCCGTCTATTTTTTGCACTACCTACCCACGCTACCCACGTGCCATTGACAATTATTTAAACAATGGTATCATAGCACACATAAGCACCTCAGACAAAGGAAAGGAGGCCTATTCCAATGAGTATACTGCTCACGCTTATCCATCTGAATAAACCATTGGCGGAATGCAAAAAGTATCGCACCGAGGCCGAATTGACGAAAGCGGTCGGCGGACGCGACATGGGAGCCGGGCGGTTCAACGAGCGAGAGTCACGAAAAATAGCCCAACGAATATTGAATGCGCTTAGTCAAAACGCAGTCGCCGAACAACTCGCAAAGGAGTGGGATATCCTCCCCTCCCGACTGCGTATGGATATCTCCGACATCGCCAATGGCGGTCAGTACAAGTCGGGGAACATGACGAAGGGCATCCAGTATGCGAACGAGCTACTCGGAGGAAGAATCCTTCGCACGGAGAAAGATGCTCCAACAGAAAGACAGCTCCGTGTTCGTGACGGAAAGCTGGTCTCGCTCCGTCACCGCATCGACCCAGCAAAAGCTCGGGCGCAGGCCATTTACGCCGCGACAGAAAGACCGACGAACTACATTAAACTGTCAAAGCGCGAGCAAAAGCGAATAGACAGGGAACTTTCCCAAGTACGACGCGAGATGCGCCGAAATTAATAAGCAAAAACTACCCCACGGCCCAAGTTTTGGGCCGTGGGGATTTTTTATCTGCTGTAAAGCCCGATGAGTTCGGCTTTGTCTAAAACGTGTCCCACCATTTCCTCCTCAAGAGCATCTTTATCAGCATCAGGAGGGAGGTTAATCTCGGTATCAAGTGCGTAGAGTTTGAAAAAATAGCGATGCTCACCATCAGGCGGGCACGGGCCACGATACCCCGGCTTCCCGGCGCTCGTCGCGCCCTCCATAGCACCCTTAGGAACTGAATGCTCTTTAATAGTCTTGGTCTCTGGTGAAATATTCCACACTACCCAATGCACCCAAAGCCCCACTGGGGCATCCGGGTCATCAACGATAAGCGCCAAGGATTTAGTGCCTTCAGGAACATCTCCGATTGAAAGTTCCGGGTTTATATTCTCCCCATCACACGTAAATTTTTTGGGAACAGACTCACTATGTTTAAATGTAGTGCTTTCTATGCGCATAATTCCTTTCCCAACGGAGTTATTAATAGTATATAACGAAAGTATACCACTTCCTTTGATGAATATAAAAAGCGCAATAGAAAGCGCAATAAGAACAATAATTGTTTTTTGTTGCTGTGCCATATATGTTGTCTTACCTGCCCGCAAAATACCCCTCTTTACGAAGAATTTTTTCCTTTTCTTCTGCCCCACGATTGTAGCCACCTAAAGAGCCATTAGCTTTTATGACTCGGTGACACGGAATTACAGAATTCCAATTATGAGAGAGAACGGTGCCCACCGCCCGATACGCACCAGGGCTACCCGCGCGTATCGCCACTTCCTTATAAGTGAGCACCTTTCCTTTTTTAATTTTTGAGACAATCGAGAGCACCCGCCCTGTAAATGGAGTGTTTTCTTTTGCCATTTGGTTCTTGTTAGCGGACAGGAGGTTTAACTGCCGAAAGGGTGTTTGCGAAGATGGTCCCCGGATCCGGAAGAAGCGCGCTTGGCGGAGGTGGAGAAGGTGGGGGTGGAGGGGGCACAAAACTTCCGCCGTCAGACGGTGCCATAAAGTCACCACTTGGTGACGGTGGAGCAAAAGATCCCCCACCATCAAAACTCCCTGCGGGAGGCATGAAATTGCCTTCTGGGTGCGGGAAGTCGCCTGGTGGTGGTGAAAAAGAACTTCCACGATCAACGTCCCCCGAAGGAGGTGGCATAAAGCCCTCACGATGCTCACCATTTTGTGGTGGCATAAATGCACCCGGAGTCTGCCCTTCAAAACGGCGCTCTTGACCATCACCTTCTCTGAAAAAAAGCTGCGGCATTTCACCTCTTTGCCCTGGTGGAAGCATTCGTTGGTCTTCACGATTTCCAGAAAAATCTTCTGGCATCCTTCCCCTCTCTTCGGGCGGAAGTATGTGCTCGTCAAAGTCTTCTGGAGAACGCTCGGGGATTTCACCTTTTTCAAATCTGCCACGAAACTTTTCAAATTCTTCAAAACGAGATTTAAATTGCTCTTCCACGCGTGCACGCACTGCGTCATCCGGAATATTTTCAAAACCTGGAGGAAAGCCCTCCTCTCCATTCATGGGTCCAAAACCACGAGGTGCAAAACCTTGTGGAGGAAAATCTCCACGATTAAATCCCTCTGGGCCCCCGGAAGGAAAATCAAAATTCCGCGGACTAAATCCTTGCCCGCCTTCAAAATCATGCTCTACTTCAATAAATTCACGAAGAGAACCTTCGGCGTCTTCTGGCGACAAGAATCCTTCGTTTACGGCAAACGCAGCACATTCATTGAAGTGCTCAGTATTTGAACAATAAGAACGACACTCTCCTTCCCCGCGACATCCTCCGGGGCCACCATGCTCTTCAACCTTACGCCCAATCTCTTTCATTTTTTCAATACGGTCAAGCTCTTCACGTGGAATAAGGTCGTTTATCTTTGCAAAAGAAAAACACTCTTCTCGGTGCGCCACATCTTCACAATAGTCACGACATGCCCTGCCCTGACACCCACCTGGACCAACAATAGTTGTCAATTTTTTAAATTTTTCAAGATCTTCCGGTTTTACCAATTCATGTTCTCTTGCAAAATTAAAACATTCTTCTTCATGTCCTGCTGTTTCACAGTACGCGCCGCACTCTTCAAAGCTGGCACAAGCACCAGGGCCCTCCCCCGCATCTTGAAGAACTTGTCTTGCTTTTTCCTCGTCGATTACAAGACTGTGATTGCCGGGACCCCTACCTGGATTACGCCCTCCGGGACCACGAGTCAGAAATGCTTTCATCTGCTCCGCTTGTTCTGCGGTCATCCGCCCCTCTTTAACAGCAAAAGAGGTGCACTCTTCTGCGTTTGTCGGATCGGAACAAAAAGTTCTACACTCTTTATCATTTGTACATCCACCAGGACCTGTCTTTCCGTGATTCGCTTTTATTTTTTCTGCCTCGTCGGCCGTCATGTGGCCATGTTCAACCGCAAAATTCAAACACTCATCCGTGTGTTCTCCCCCATCGCAATAAGCACGACACTCTTCTTTACTTGCACAACCACCCGGCCCACCCTCTTCTGGAACAGGGGCTTCGGGTCTTTCTGACTCTATGCCATTGCTTTTTGCCCAAGCAATACAACTATCAATATTGGCAGAATCATCGCAATACGCCTTACATTCATCCGCAGAAGCACAGTTGCCTAAATCGGCAATAGGAAACTCTATATTAGAAACATTTTGCGCAAAAACAGTTCCTGCGAAAGCCACGAAGGCAAGAAGAAATATGCTCACAACAACAATGCTTATGGTTGAGAGATTAAAAAGTTTTTTTGTCATAAATAATTGTATGCACTACTAATTACCACCAAAAGGATTCTGATATCCACCTTCAAAAGGATTGGCACTTTCAAACGGATTGGCCTGCTTAACGATCTCTTCTTGTGCGGCTTTTAGCGCCGTATCTTCGTCCGCTTTTTGCTCTGCCAAAAGATCGGTTTTTCCTCTCGCGTGCCCAAAGAAATACCCTGCCCCAACTCCCACGATAAGTGCAAGGGCGACAAACGCCCACACTATATTACTTTTTTCGTCATGCATATGATTGTAAGCCCCTTGTCTGTGTGCCAAGGGAAAAATTAAAAAATAAAGGTTCCTCAGGGGCAAACCCCGAGGTATGGAACCTGTGTTACGTCTTCGCTCGGACAAGATGAAAGCGCGCTTTCATCTTGCTCCTCGCTCGCCGTAATAGATAAAATGACTATCTTTAGTAGTATACCAAAACACAGAATAAAGCCATAAAAATGACTTTTCCCCAGTTCCCAAGGTTCAACCTCGGGACAAAAAAACTGTTGATAAAGCTGTGGATAAGTAGCACCGAGGTTGAACCTTGGTATGATTTGTCCACAAATTTTTGGAATCTAACTTTAGGCGATAATCCCACCACCAAGACATACCTCGCCATCATACAAGACAAGAGACTGGCCCGGGGCCCCCAATTCTCGTGGGTCATCAAATACGACAGAAACAACATCATCTTTTACTTGAATAGCACACGAAGCAAGCGGCTGGCGATAACGAGCACGTGCAGTATATTTTTTTGACTCATCAGGAGGAAACCCCGCGATAAAATTGACATCGCGCAAAACAATCTCGCGCGCAGATGATGTCTCTTGTATTTTTTGATGCGCTACGGTCAATGTGTTCTTGGTACTATCTTTGCCGACAACGTAGTATGGGTCGTCGTGTGGAGTCTTTTTGGTGATAACAAAACCATGCCGCTCGCCAAGCGTAAAGTAAAATGCACCATCGTGATACCCAATAGCTTCTCCTTTCTCGCTCAACACCTCTCCTCTCTTTTCAGAAATATAGTGTTTCAAAAAATTCTTCATATCAAATTCCCCGACAAAACAAACACCTTGACTGTCTTTTCGTTCGGCATTGGGAAGCCCCAATTTTTGGGCAAGCTTTCTTACTTCCGGCTTCTCCATATCCCCTACCGGAAAAAATACACGACTCAACTGCTCTTGTCCAAGAGTCCACAAAAAATAGCTCTGATCTTTATTTTTATCTACACCAGCTAAAAGCTCGTATCCCAAAGCTCTATTCTTACTATTTAATTCCTTCCTTCTGGCATAATGCCCCGTCGCAATATGGTCTGCTCCCATCGCAAGCGCTTTTTTAAGAAACAATCCGAACTTGATATGTTTATTGCACATTATGTCGGGATTAGGGGTCCTTCCCACTTTATATTCCGCGACCATATAATCAACCACCATTTCTTTATATTCTTTTTCAAAATCAAACGTGAGGAACGGGATATCCAAATGAGCTGCCGCGCGCATCGCCTCTTGCCGGTCATCACTCCGGCTACATTCCAAAAAATCCGGTTGCCAGACCGTCATAAAAACTCCCGTTATGTCATACCCTTCTTTTTGGAGCAAGGCCGCGGAGACCGACGAGTCAACTCCCCCACTCATAGCTACAAAAACTTTTTTCTTCATCAAACTCGTTATAGCACAGAGCGAAAAACCGCTCTAGTATATAGCACTAGGGTAAATAGCGATTCTTATTCTTAATGTGCTCTTCAAACGTGCGCGCATAGTGCATATTTCCCTCTCTGTCGGAAAGATAAAAAAGATATGGCGTCTCTATGGGCTCTAAGGCGGCACGGAATGACTCAATCCCTGGGTTCGTGATGGGGCCCGGAGGGAGCCCCTTATATTTATAGGTGTTATATGGGGAATCAATCTTCAAGTCATTAGTGGTTAATTGATAGGTGTTTTTGCCATTGATATAGACAAACACTGCGTCTACCTGCAACGGGATGCCCAACGCAATCCGTTTCCATAAAATGCCCGCTATAACTCTTCGGGTATGGAAGGTCTTCGCCTCCTCCTCCACAATAGAAGCCATAGTGACTATGTCACGCAAAGTCTTTCCCGAAGCGACAACCTTTCCAGAAAATTCCAATGTCCGCACATCAAAATTATTCCGCATGGTACTGCGCACTTCTTCGGGAGACACGTTAGGCAAAAAGCGGTATGTGTCGGGAAAAAGATATCCTTCATCCGAAAGAGCAATGTCAAGAAAACGTTTATCGTCAAAAGTAGGAATCTTTTTTTTCACCAAAAACGCTGCCTCACGCACCGAAGCGCCTTCCGGTATTAACACTTTTTCGGCATCAAGGCCGTATTTCCCGTGCGCGATGCGATCGGCAATGCCAAAAATAGTTCTTGGGATTTTAAAAACATACTGCCCCGAGACAACACTTTCATCTCCCCACCCAAACCACACAAGTCCTTTAAAAAGCATTGCTGATCGAACAATGGACCTCTCTTCAAGAAGAACTGCGACGTCGTTGAGAGTAACACCATTCGGAATCTCAATAACGGCGCCTTCAGGAAATTCGGCGGGTGCGCCAATAAAGAAAAACCCAACAATAAGAAAAACGAAAACAAAAGACCCCCACCATGTTAGAGAACGGTTTTTTTTAAGTGAGAACCAACGTTTCCAAGGCGATAAAGGCTGGGCGAATTCAGAAACCATATATTACATGGGGAGGTTTGCCGGTGGCTCTGATTTTTTGGATGCGATACGCTCAAAGGTGGGCGTCTCGGAAACTCTACCTGGGAAGTGAAAGATGGTTGCGAGCTCCTCCGAGTTTAAGACAAATGGCTTGCGCTCATAGGGCGGGTGAAACCACGACCTTCGACGATAGGCGTCAAATATTTTCCATTTCATTTTTCCAACCCGATCTCCTTTTGCGGAAAATGGATTTGGGGCAAAATCAAAATAATCTTGCCACGGATAATCAACATCCGTAAAACGAGCTTGCTTAAAGCCATTTAAATCATTTGAATTATACTGCCGAAAAGCACCAAAAAGGCCTGCAATATTCCCCGGCTCAAATGATTCTTTCCGTCCAAGATACAACGCGCGAATACCGCAGTCAAAGCCAAGCTTGCTGACACTTCTTTCTATCGCCTTTATGGCATTCCGCTCTCCTTCGGTGAGCATCGCAAGACGAAAATCATTACCTTCTTCAGAGACCGCCCCCGAACGGTCCTTTGCATCTTCCATAATTTTAGCGATGAGTTCCTTTGCTTCACCTTGCCAATCGCGACCTTTCCATGGAGTGGTAGGATCTTTTTTCCCCTTGTTTGCCTGAACCAAGATCTGTATCCAGATTTGTTCGTTTTTTCCTATACCTCCCAAAAATTCAAGAGTCGGCGTAATGGGGTCAACTTTTTTTTCTTCAAACTTGTCCCTATCAAGCTCGTAATCAATATATGTTTTTATTGGGTACGGGTCTGGTTTGGTGAGCGTATACTCAAGACCGAATAAATTCCAATCAGAATCTTTTTGCGCAAAAGGGACACTGGGGGTATAATCTTCTACTTCGTATATTTCGGCGGTTGGATATTGCGAATAAATATGCGATTCTATATTTTTTCTAAGAAATGGCCTTGTTCTGATAAAAAAATGAACATCACCCTCAATAGACACCATCTCAAGAGAAAAATCCGAACGCACTTTTCCAAGAATAGCTCTATCGTACCAATTTGACTCTCCCGATGTTTGGTATATTGAATTTAAAGCAACCTCCATCGCAAGAGGCGACTTATCAACATTTTTTGGCACTTTTATCTCAAGAAGCACTGGTCTTTGTTTGTCCAAAAAACGAGTTCGTCTGTGGTGCACAAAACTTATCCAGAAAAAAAACAACAAAGCAGAGGGAAGCCATATCGGGGCTGTTTTCCATGCATAATAAAGAAGCAGAGCGAGCGTCTCAGCAAAAAACGGTTTGGAGAAAACATAAACCTCCATGCTGTCTATAATAACAATCTTTCAAAAATATCCCAAGGAATACTGACAACCAACACAAAAAATCCCCTCCGATCGGCCACTTGACCGATCGGAGGGGATTTTTTTGCTTCTATATTCTTTTAAGAGAGCACGTAGCGACCATCTTTGGTGCGCTTGAAATATCTTTTATTTTGCAAATTAACCACAACGGTATTCTCTTTCACGTGCCGCTCACGCAACACCTTTTCAACCAATTGTTCCTTGCTCATTGCCCCTTCGGCTTCAAGCAACCTTTTTATGACATCGCGAACTACCCCATTGGAGTATCCCCACTCAGCAAGGCCGTAGAGCCCTCGTCCGACGAGCACAAAACGCTCTTTGTCTTTGATAAGCTCATTGTGACACGTGGCAACATGCGCTTCACGGTCAAAAAGTTTAGTAATTGTTTTTGCAACTTCGGTAAAGTGAAGCGGTGACCCGTGTCTGCGAATAACCAAATATGCATAATCTCTGATACCTCGTGCGCGAATGTTTGGAGAAGAGGAAAGTCCCCATTCACCTAACGGATTCCTCTCAACTATTTTTGAAAGATTAAGCCAGCGCTCGAGCACATCTTCTTTTCGATATGCTTCCGGAACTCCGGAGAGACGCTTTTTGAATGCTTCTAAAATTTCTGCGTGTGAGACAATATCGTCTTCAGAAAAATCACCATGGAGGGCGTGCAGTGCCTGGTGCACTTTCTTGGCAAGATCATTGTCTACAATCCATCGACATTTAAAGTGGTCGTCTTCTTTGGTGCGTTCAAATGGTTCTCCGAGGAGGAGGAGAAAAAACACATGGTTTCGGACACTTTCATCTTTTGAAACATGCGCCAAAATATCATCTTCAGACACAACGCAACCGAGGGAAGTACAGACACCATGCAGCTCGTCAAAAATTTCTTTCTGCTCTTCAAAAGCTGGAGATTTCTTGATACTTTGAATAGCAAAATTCTCTATCTGACGAACACGCTCTCGCGTGATGCCATAGCGTTCACCAATAGACTCCAAAGTCTTTCGGCGTGGTTCGTCACCCAAACCAAAGCGGCTGGTAACAATGTCCCTGGTTCTTTCGGGAAGAACAAGCAGGAGGTTTCTATTAACTTGTTTCGGCTTAAAAGAAAGCGTCATGATAATAATGTGTAGCGGAAAGACCGCCGTTTTATACTTATTTTGACCAAATAAGTCTCTAGATGCGCCTGATTTTCTTCACTCGCTCGGAAATGAGGAAACTCCCCTATTTCACTTACTTGTTTAAAAATTAAGGTTACCGTATTTCTAGCACCTTTGTCAAGGGGCGTCAACCCCCACCCCCACTTTTTCTATCCAACAACGATATTGACCAAGCGCCCTTGTATATAAATGACCTTCTCTATATTTTTTCCTTGGACCCACTTTACAACACTAGGGAGTGACTTGGCAAGTCTTTTTACCTCTTCTTCGGACGTGCCGGAGGGTGCCTCAAAACTTGCTCGTAATTTGCCATTAACCTGCACGGCAATATGCATCTGCTCTTCTTGAAGCGCTGATTCGTCGTACGCGAGCCATGGCTCTTTGTGCACTGATTTTTTGTGTCCTAACAATTCCCAAAGCTCTTCCGCAACATGCGGAGTAAACGGGGCGACCAGGCGAACAAGTGTTTCATATACTTCTTTTGAAACAACTGTTTCATTTTCTAACGCGTTGAGAAAAATCATCATCTGGCTAACTGCAGTGTTAAACTTCATCGCCTCAATATCTTCTGAAACTTTTTTTATCGTCTGGTGCATTAAAGAATGCACTGCGATACTCTGCGCACCTTCCTTCACTTTTTCTGCCAATACAAATACACGTTCAATAAATCTCCTCGGCCCTGCGATGTTGTCGGTGTTCCAAGATATCGGCTCTGCAAACGGGCCCATGAACATTTCATAGAGACGAAGAGCGTCGGCGCCAACTATTTCTACAATCTTGTCCGGGTTTACAACATTGCCACGCGACTTTGACATTTTCTCTCCATTTTGCGCAAGGATGAGTCCATGCGAAGTGCGCTTCATGTATGGTTCGGCTGTTGGCACAGCACCAATGTCATATAGAAATTTATGCCAAAAACGAGAGTACAAAAGATGCAATGTGGTATGCTCCATACCGCCGTTATACCAATCTACTGGTGTCCAATATTTAAGGGCATCTTTCCCAGCCAATGCCACATCATTCTTTGGGTCACAATACCGCAGATAATACCAGCTTGAGCCAGCCCAATTGGGCATGACGTCGGTCTCGCGCTTCCCTTTGCCACCACATTTTGGGCATTTGGTATGTACCCATTTGGTAATGGACGCAAGCGGAGATTCACCCGTGTCTGTCGGTTCGTAGGATTTTACCTTCGGGAGTTCGATGGGAAGACTTTCTTCGGGAGCCGCAACCCAGCCAGGATTAAGCAATTCTCCTTCGGAGAATTGCGAGCTTTTAGACGTTTCTGCTGATTTTTTGCACTCCTCGCAAAAAACGAGTGGAATGGGCTCCCCCCAATACCTCTGACGTGAGAAAACCCAGTCGCGAAGTTTGTATGTCGTCTTTTTCTTTCCGCCAACGAATTGTGTGATTTTATCTTTTGCTTCTTCGCTTGAGAGACCGTCGAATGTTCCCGAGCCCACCAAATGACCAGAACCCACAAAAGCACCATCAAGAACAGGACATGTTTTTTCAGGATAGTGTGGGCAAACAACTATCCTTATTGGCAAATCATATTTTTTTGCGAATGCAAAGTCTCGCTCGTCGTGCGCAGGCACAGCCATAATGGCACCGGTACCCACTGTGCCTAATACATAGTTCACAACCCACACCGGAATCTCTTCTCCGCTTGCCGGGTTCACTGCCCGTATGTCTGCAGAAACTCCCTTCTTTTCTTTTTCCTCGCGCAAAGACGCTGCTGTACGCCCCGCCAATTCTTCCACTACAAATTTCTTTACCTCTTCCTTCGCTTGCCAACCGACATCAATCCATTTTCTAGCAAGCTCTGGAGAAATAGCTAAAAAGGTGGCACCAAAAAGAGTATCCGGCCGAGTGGTGAAGACAACCACTTCATGTTTGTCATCTTCTTGCCCCGAAATGCCACGGAGCTTGAATGTAATCTCCGCCCCCTCACTGCGCCCTATCCAGTTTCTCTGTTGGGTTTTTATCTTCGGAAGAAAATCTACCGTGTCCAAGTCTCTATCCAGCCGATCAGCATACTCGGTGATTTTGAGCATCCATTGCTCTTTTTCACGCATCTCCACCGCGCCACTACATCGTTCGCAAACGCCATCTACAACCTCTTCATTGGCCAGCCCAATCTTACAATCAAGACACCAATTAATAGGCATCTTTTTTTTATACGCCAGACCTTTTTCAAAAAGCTTTAAAAAAATCCACTGCGTCCACTTATAGTATGCAGGGTCAGTGGTGTTTATTTCACGTGACCAGTCAAAAGAAAAGCCAAGCGCCTTGAGCTGCTTTCTGAAATTAGTCGTATTTTTCTTAGTGACTTCCTGTGGAGGAGTACCTGTCTTAATGGCGTAATTTTCGGTGGGTAAACCAAAGGCATCCCAACCGATGGGGTACAAAACAGAATATCCTTCGGCGCGACGCTTGCGAGCAACAATGTCCATCGCAGTGTTGCTTCGGATATGCCCCACATGAAGACCTTCGCCAGAGGGATAGGGAAACTCAATCAGGCTGTAGAATTTTTTCGCACCAACATCTTCACGGGCCTCAAAATCTTTTCCCTTTTCCCACTTCTTCTGCCACTTTGACTCAATTTTTTTATGGTTATATAAGCGCCCCATAAAGTACTTGACAAAATTTTGATAGTATGCTAACTTATATATAAGGGTGTTCAGCCATCTTTTCGGCCGCGCGTGCGAAGGAACATAAAAAAGTCGTTTCTCTCTCCGCGCGGCGCGCCCTATGGCTCCACCCCCGCCCCCCTTGCCTCGGCTCGGGGGGTTTTTATTTTATTTTATATAACCCCCAATGTCATTCCGGCAAAGCGAATCCCTACCGCTTTGGATATCTCTCCGGGTCAATGGTACGGCTAAAACAGGTTTCACCCACACCATGCTCCCAAGTGCTATTTTCAAGACTATATATTTTCTCCGACATCATCGGCGCGGGAATGGGGCGTGAGGGCTCGGACGTGAATCTTGCTCCAACACTTTTTTCGTTAAATACAGCACAAAGCTCAAAAGAAAGATTACCAGCCACTCTGTAGGTGTACGGCTCCCCGGTCTGAGAATCTATGGGGACCACAAAACCAGAGATGGGGTCTTCAAGCTCATCGAGTGATTGGGGAAGCGATCTTTTAAGTTGCCACAAGTTTACCACTTGCCACTGAATGCTCTGCAGGTCGTTTACTTTTTCTTGGTCAAAGCGGAGCACGCGCTGTTTCATCGGAGAGCCCATAATAAAAAAACCGGCGACGATTGATGCCAGCACCACAAGAGAAACTATTCCCGCAATGATACGCGCTAAACCTTGCTCTCTCTCCCATTTGCCTTTGAGGTCATAAAAATAGTAAAGGAATGCGCTCCCCACCACTACGAGCACAACAAGAATTTTTAATATAAATCGTGTGGTCAGCTCTCCACCGAGAAATGTGTTTAACAAGACAATGAGGTCACCAAGCACCGCGATGCCTGCGACAAAAAGAGTGATATAGATGAGCCACTTTCTGATACCAAGATTCATCTTTTCAGGCATCACGCGTAGCTCACGATTAAGAAGTCTCGTGATAAAAAGATACACCGGGAAAATGACAATGAGACACGCGAGCTGAAGCCGGATAGCGGTTGAGTATGGGTCGTAATAATATGAAAGCTGATCGGGGAAAAGCGTCTCAATATACTGAAAGAGTAGCGCTATTAAGCTGAAGGCACTCACATAAAGCGTCGCCATTGCCCCGATGTATAAGAAGAAATCTTTAGGGGTCATTTTTACTGTTCGTTCGCTCTCCATAATTAAGACGGTGGGTTATTGATATGAACACATCATACAATAAAAGACGCGTTTTGTGTAATGATTAATGGTCACAGGATTTAGACAAAAGTTCACGACCGTAAATTTTTGTCTAATTTTTCTATAGGCAATGTCGTAATTTAAATTTCTGTTATATTGACAAACTCAATAGATTATATTAAGCTTCTTAAAGTTTCACAAGAGTGGCCAAAAAACAATGCGAATCTTCGGCGCACTTCAATATCTGCGGCCCCAAAATGCCAACCAGGCCATCCCAATAGATACGACAGAAAAAATCTACTACGGAATTATCTATGGATTTTTATCCATGGCTTCCCTAGCCATCATCTTCAGTAGGGTGATCTAAAAATGTGGGGCCCGACTAGTGGTGCACGTTACAGATACGGGGCACAGACACACGACGGACTGACGGATAGGCAACGCAATATCTTTTTCTGGGTTGCTTGGGGATTGAGTGCCACCTTGCTCTTGCCGTTTATCTGGAAATTGGGCAAGTACGTATTCACCAGTATTCAAAATATAATTTAACAGATCACATCAAGCACCTACGCCGCCATGCGGATAGGTGCTTATATTTTTACCTCAACAACCCCGTCAGAAAGCTCCGCTTCTAACGGGGCAGGCATCCCTACCAGACTTAGACTTCAGATTTAAATTTTAAATTCTATTACATCACCATCTTTCACAATGTATTCTTTTCCTTCGGTGCGGACAAGCCCCTTTTCGCGGGCCTTGCCGTAGGAACCGCTATCAAGCAGGTCTTTCCAAAAGACGACATCCGCGCGTATAAATTTATCTCTAAAGTCGGAGTGAATAGCCGCTCCTGCCTCAGGCCCAGTAGAGCCAACCTTTATAGACCAGCCCCGCGTCTCGTCAGTGCCTGTAGTGAAAAAAGTCATGAGGCTAAGAAGCGTATAGCTTTTGGTGATGATGGTGTCTAGACCTTCAGACGAAATGCCAAGCTCTGTGCGCATTGTTTTTTGCTCTTCCTTTTCCATTCCTGCAAGATCTTTCTCTGTCAAAATATCAATGATGACAAATGGTGAGCCACTCTCTTTGAGAAACTGTTTCAGCGTACCAGGCAACGAGTCTGCGGTGGTGCCCCCCTTAGTGTTTAAAATAAAAAGCGTGGGTTTTATTGAAAGCAGATTCAACGTCTTGAGGATTTTCTTTTCGTCTTCATCAAAATCGGCGGAGCGCGCGGGCTTGCCTTCATCAAAAAGTTTTTCCAGACGAATAAGCAGGGCATCTTCGGCAACGGCAGCTTTATCTCCCCTCTTTACTTCTTTACCCAAAGTCACGCGCCGTTTGGATACGCTTTGATAGTCGGCAAGTACAAGCTCAAGATTAATGACTTCAATATCATGCAATGGATTTATTTCTCCGTGCACGTGGATGATGTCACCATCCTCAAATACCCGCACCACCTGCGCGATAATGTCCACTTCCCTAATGTGCGAAAGAAACTGGTTGCCCAAGCCTTCTCCTTCCGAAGCGCCTTTCACGAGGCCTGCAATATCTACGAACTCAATCGCGGCCGGAACGGTTTTCGCGGATTGTGAAAACTCAGTCAATTTTTGGAGACGTTCATCGGGCACAGCAACAATACCCACTGATGGGTCAATGGTGCAAAATGGATAATTTTCTGCCGGCACACTCCTGCCAGTCAGTGCATTAAAAAGTGTTGATTTGCCGACGTTGGGAAGCCCAACAATACCGATGGATAACGACATGAAAAAAACTATAGCACAATCCGCCAGTTGGCGGAACGATTTTTAAAAACTGGAGAAACGGCCAAAAATTGCAAAATAATTATTTTATTGAACGAGACACATATACATACGGAGAAAACCTGAAAGCCGATGCTCGCAAGAACAAACGTGGAATGTGGCGCAACGAAGACTGCGCTGGAGAATCATCGCGAAAAAGATAATAAAAATATAATTTCAAAAACCCTCAGCCAATTCTGGTTGAGGGTTTGTTTTTGGAATTAGTGGCAACTGGCTTTATTGCCATTTGCACTTACCATATGTTTGATGTCATTTCTAAAGTGAACACTGTCCCTAAATTTTTCCAGATTCTTTCAAAAATTTTTCTATACCACTTTGAAACTCTTGCAGATAATTTTCAATCAAAAATAACCTTACACCATTTGAAGCAATAAAAATACCTTTGGATGCGTCAGCGCCAAGTGACATTTTTAGATTTTCTTTTTCGTAATCACTGCCATTAAAATAATGAAATGGGCCAGATTTTTTGCCACCATCGGTGGTTTTAATCGTAAATTCATGACAAAGGCCACACCGATACCAATTATATATTGGATACTTCCCCAGCAAATCTTTATATCCCATATATTCTCCTAGAAAGACCTCGAATGCTTGTTTGCTATTTCCAGTACGAAAAGGTAACCCTTTGAACTTTAAAATTTCGTGCCCAACAATCTCGGTATAACAAATGAGGCCCAGGGCAACCAAATAATTTGCGTCCACCCCTTCGACTCTTTCAATGACTCGAACCAAGCCAGACATCATCCAACGATATGGTATTTCTGGCCAATGCGAAAACGACTCCATGTTTGGAAGTATGATTTTTCTTTCTTTGGTGTCAGACATATCGGGAAATAAGGGCGGTGCTATTTTGAAAATCCTTTATAACTTCGGCTTTAGCGCCTTTTGAAGCTCGGCTTGATGGCTCATCATAACCTCCATCGCCGCGGACTGCTGATCTTTCCCCTCTTTTATTTTTACCTGCACTTCTTCGGCGATTTTTTTGAAAAGGTCCGGATTTTCAGAAACAACCTTGAGAATCATTTCCCTTTGTTCCGACGGTACTTGTTTGAGCTGGGAATCCAGCATTTTTTTGAGTAAAAAATTCTTAAACATCAGACTATTTATCGTATATGGAGTGGTCTCCAATCGCAAGCAAGGCAACCTCTTTTTTGCTTATGTAACAAAAAATAATTCTGGTTTTATAATTCACGGAGAAACTATGCCTGCCAGCCAATGGTCCCCGAAGTTTGTGCACCTTGAGCTGTTTATGATTTTCTACGTCCTTAAGCAACTCTATTTTTTCTAAAACTTCTTCCTGCAAATCAGGATCAAGCACCTTCAGTCTGCGCACAAAAGAAGGCAAGTAAACAATGTTCATGCTGTCAAAAATTAAGAAATCTTTTTCATTAATTTTCTTAAGTCCCCCCTCAAAATTTTCCCTTCACTCAATTCTTTTTCTGCCCTAAGCACGACGGCAACCGCTTCTTCTTCTGCGAAGCGTTCAAGTGCCTCACGAACTATCGCGGCCTTATTTGAGCCACGCTGTTTTGCCAATCTTTTTACGAGCTCCTCTAGGTGGGGCGGAAGTGGAACGGATAGTGTAGTCATAAATGTATGATATTGACAAGCGAGGAGCGAAGTAAAAATCAAAATTTTTATTTCGTCCGAGCGCCGTCAATATATGAAACAATTCATATATCGTAATATGATAATATCATATGTTTTTAAAATGCGAAAGTCAAAAATCGGCGCTCGCTGGTTTCCATATCCAGGCACGAAAAGGCCCGCCGAAGCGGGCCTTTTCGCAGACATTCGTAGTTTCCAGAAACTCCAGAACACTCACCCTTCTATCTTAGCAAGACAGGTTTCAAATGTCAAGGGGGTTTTGATGTCTATTTTAGAAGGGTTTTTTGCCGACTATGATATCTCGGATAATCCCCTCTCCTTGAGCTTTAAAGCTTGGGTCTAGCGCAATCGCTGTTTCCACCTCCTGAATGGCTCGCCTTCTCTCTCCAACTTCAAGATATGCGGCTGAGAGGGAAACGTGATACGAAGCATTTTGTGGGTCGCTTGCAACAATCTCTTCCCAAAGAGGAACTACTTTGTCAAACCGGTTTATCGAGATATAGGCATTGATAAGATTAGCTTTACCATTGGTCCCCATGGCATCTTTTTTGTCTTTCAAAAACTCATCTGCTTCATTGATTTTTCTTGCATACACAAGAGCTGCCGCGTATGCAGACACCGTTTTTTGATTTTTTGGCTCAAGCTCAAATCCAATACGACCAACTTCCAACATTTTTTCCATATTGCCCACCTGGAAATACGCATTGCCGAGCAGAAGATAAATGTCTTGCTTTTTGGGCATCACCACGAGCGCGGCCTCAAGCTCTTGGATTGCTTCGTTGGGCATACGGTATGAAAGCAAGAGTGTTGCGAGAAAGAGCCGATACCGCACATTCAAAGGCGCATCTTCTATTTGTTCTCGAGATTGTTCGCGCGCATATGTGAAGAAATCCCTTTTTATGTCTTCGGAAACGGGAGCACCCACGAGCTGTCCCGTAACCTGCGTAAGTTGTTCTCTTGCCTCTGCGCGGCCCAAATACCCCGAGCCAATAGCTTTTTTGAATGATTGTAAATTTGCTCGCAAAGCATTGGTCTGCTCTTGCTGGGTCTTCGCTCCCGACGCTGAGCGCAAATCAATACCATCCAAAAGTGCCCTGCTTGCCATAATGCCTTTGATGCTCACTAAATATAAAAGAGCTATGACACCGACAATGATGAGGGGTACAAACAAGCGCCCAAGAAATTCACTCTGATGTGGCTTCCATCGGTTTAAGAAGCGACTCACGCTCGTGCTCTCTCCTGAATGCGCGTGCATAAACGCGAGCACCGAGAAGAACAAGAAGTAGCTCACGATGGTATCAAAAACAAAAATATTCTGGATAAAGTATGCCCCGAGAAGACCTGTCAAAATACTTTTTTCCGCAAAGGAGAAGGAAAACCCTTCGCGTTTTTTAGTTTCTGGCAAAGAACGTTTCCTCAATGGATACACCCACAGAGCATAAAGCCCGGCGAAAAACAAAAAGAGATATGTAAGAAGACCCAAAAAGCCACCCGCTGCAAGCCAGTCAAAGACCACGCTGTGCGCCCGGTCAAACCACGGCTCTTGGCCATACATTTTCGGATTATAGTGCTTATTAAAGAGCAACATAAAATTGTCCTGCCCCCAACCAAGAAGGGGTCGCTCTTTTGCTCCCTGCCACGCCATATCCCAAATGAGGAAACGCGAGGTTCCTTCTGCGAGAGAAATAGTGGTAATGCGCTGGAGAGGAGTACCTTTGATAATTTCTGAATTGCGCAATGCATAAAGCCCACCCACCGAAAGAAGCACTGCGACAAGTGCCCCAATGGCTACCTTGCGCACTAGCGGAGACTCTTTTCTGCCAAAGATTGCGATAAGTACGGTAGTAAGAAATGCCCCCGCAAAAAGGCCGATGATAGCGCCTCGGGTTGAAGTGTTGAAAAGAATATAGAGGTCAAGTACAAAAATAGCGCTATATATAGAGCGAAGCGCCAAGCTTTTTTCTCTGACGAAAAGAAGTGCTGCTATAAATATATGCACGAGCAAATACCCACCAAGATACGTGGCATTTCCCATTGTCGCATCCACACGGTCAGAACCTTGATTTATCAATTCCGGATGCAAAAGTTGGCGGACAGCAACAAACGACACAATCATACTCACTCCAAGCGAGGTGCCCAAAAACCAATTCCATACCGCGCGCGTCTTGAGCATGCCACCCAAGACCACGAAATAAGCAAAGAGGTGCAGTAAGGTGACAAGCCCTTCCATTCGTTCATAGTTGGACCAAAAACTTCTTAGGAAATCTTTACCAAAAATATCGGCAAGCGCCATAACGCCAAGGAATGCGACGAGTGCCCCCATGATCCACGAAAAATTCAGACGATAGCGGGCGTCGCGCCACGCGAGAACGAGCCAGCCACCCAAGATGAGTTCAACGAGGATTCTAAAGAAAAAATTCTTGCCCGTAACAAAAGGGAAAAACATTCCCTTGGTGACCACCAACGGAATAAAGGGAAGTATAAAAATACCCGCCAAGACTGCCCAATAGAGCGTTTTGTTGAGCGTACTATTTTCTTGCATCAAAATACTATAGCCCAAAAGAATGCGGGGTGCAAAGAAATGTGAGCTAAAAAAAGCCCCCGCCGAAGCGAGGGTTTTGTCTTTGTTTAATTTAAGAATTGCGAAAGAGCTGTAAATGCCTTCTTGGGGTCGTAGGGCTGGAACTCTTCTTGTGCCCGCAGATATGTCTTTCCCAGAAATGTAGCTAGATCTACCGGACTCTCCATAACATCCGCACAACCAAGAGCGACAACGGGGACTTCGTTAAGAATGCCGTTAGACTGCGCAAGAAGAGACTCCATTGTTTCTTTTGTCTTGAGACAAACAGTGGGCTTTCCGATATATGCCGAGCCACTCATCAAAGTGCTGAAGCCAGAGGCAACGACATCGGCTCCGGCAACGACAGTCTCAGTTTTTACCCCGGGAACATACACCACACGATCTCCCAAAGGCCCAAGCAGTTCCTTCCAGACATCTTCAAGTGTCCGCCCGTCTTCGGATGACCATGCAAGTGTTTTGGGATGAAAACGCGGGACCAGGCACCACTTGCCTGAACTTTTTTTTAAACTTTGGACAAGAAGCTTAATCTCGGCCGTCGTATATGCACCGCCACCAACAAGCACGCAGGTATGGTCAAACCCTCTCGTCTTTTCAGCAAAAATTGCAAGTCCTGCCGTGTCGTTTTGGGCATCCGTAATTGCCTTAATTTCATGGTGACCCACAATCTGAATAGCGGCACTTGGATACAACTCTTGTGCAATGGCTTTACCGTATGAATCAATGGAAAGAACCAATTGTGGTGTTGCCCGAGTCGGTTGCAACTTGCTTGAAACTCCCCAGTAGTCCTCAACGCACACCAACGGAATTTGTAATTGGGAAGCAGTGATCGCAAACTGCCGTTCAAGATGAATGGGTGAACCGGCAGAGACGACAACTACCTCCGGAGAAATGTGGCGAAGCACGCGAAGCGAATCGAGGATAAAGGGATCTTTTTGGAAATCAACAGTCCCTTGGAAATAAAACCTGAAATCGGCCTTTTCAAAATGTTTTGTGGCAAGTCCTTCCGCAATCGCTTCAACTATATGCCCATGCGCACGAACTTCAACTGCGAGTGGCACCACCATCGCGGCACCACCATTATCTTTGGATACAAAGGGGATTCGACTCAACTGTTCCTCCGTTTGCTTTCTAGAACTACCTTTTTGGCCTATCTGCTTTTAGCACACAAAAGAAAAGTTGGCAACTATTTTTGAGGAACGTTACCGCAGAGATCTATTTAGGGCTTCTTACTTCTCTCGGAATATACTGCTCATAGCGGCCAGCGGTATGCCGAAAGGCGTCGCCCGAAGAGTGGGCATATACGTAGCCGTATTGATTGGTGATCTTTGTGCCGTCCATAACAACCGGGTAAGAATAAAATCTCCACACGCCGCGGCCCGTGGGAATCTTTCCTTGTGTCACGTGCCAAAAGAAAAAATGGGCAAGAAAAACCATCCATGGCCATATCATAAGAACTTTTTTGCCAACCGCGCGTGCCATCTCTTGTGCAAGAACCGGTGCACCCGGAGGAGTAATATTCAAAACATCGTATCCACCCTGTGGCTCCTTTTCAAAAGCGAGATGAGCCACGATGTCACACACATCATCTTCATGAATAAACTGTCGCACCCAAAGTGGTGTTGCCGGCACAAAAGACACCAAGAGAGAAACGATGCGATAGGCCACACTCCCCTTCAACTGGCCCATAAGCGCGGATTGGAGCCCAAAACGAATTCTCATAAATCTCCCGCGCGGACCGGTAATGGCGGCAGGGCGAATAATAAAAACATTCTTATTATGTGCGCCTTCTTCCCACGCCTTACGCAACAGCTCTTCTGCTCTTTTTTTCTCTCGAGCATATGAATACTCTTCTTCACGCATGGGATCTTTTTCGGTAAAACGGTATTCAATCGTGTTGCCTGCGCATGCGCCGTAAATCGCTGCTGTTGAAAAGTGAATTATTTTTTTAACCGAGCTAGTGCCAAAAACAAACTCAAAAACATTTTTTGAGCCGAGCACATTCCAGCGCCACTGTTCTTTCTTCTTTCCATACATTTCCCGAATATGCCATGCGGTATGAATGACAATATCTGGATTTGCTCCTCGAGCAATGTCTTGCCATGTAGTGTCTACGGTATTGGCTCGGATCCATTCAACTTTCTCATTTTGAGCCAAAAATTCCGGTTTTTCTTCAACATCAAGGGCAACTATCTTCTCCACATCATCACGCTTTGAAAATTGGTCGCAGAGCATCGCCCCGACATATCCCGCACCTCCCGTGATAAATAGAGTGTGTTTCATAATTTAGCGTCCCGAACGTGAGAGAAGCGTTTTAAGCGTTCTCAGCGCGATAGAAAGGTCCAACATGACTGAACGATTTTTGATATAAAAAAGGTCATACGAAAGACGCACCTTTGATTCTTCTACGGACTGTGGTGGAATGTCTTGCTTTATTTGCGCCCACCCAGAAAGCCCTGGCTTTACCATATAGCGAATATTGTAATACGGAATTTCTCGCAAAAGTTTTTCTCCCAAACCACGAATGTCGGGGCGGGGCCCGATAAAAGACAAATCTCCGCGAACAATGTTCCATATTTGAGGAAGCTCATCAAGACGAGTCCTGCGGAGAAACGAGCCAACTTTTGTCACTTTGTTTTTTGTTTCCCCAACCCAAACTCCATCTTCGCTTTGTTCCATGCTCCGAAACTTATACAACCGCACGAGTTTCATATACTGCCCGATGCGTTCTTGCGCCAAAAGCACCGGACGACCGTCAAAAAGCAACACAACAAGCCCGACGACGGGGCACACGACAAACGCAATGACTCCCAAGATGAGCCCCAACACTATATCCATAAAACGTTTGAAAAAATCATAGACGCCACGCGTTGAAGCAGAGACATTTTTGAGAAACCACTGATAGTGGATGAGCGACAAAGGAATACGTTCGTACACATCTTCATACACAGTGTGCAGGTCAAAGAAACGAATGCCTGCAAAAAGAAGATTGTATAGTTGGGGCATAATTGAATCTATTTTCGGATGATTCATGTCAATAATGACGACCGAAATCCCCTTGGTGGGTATTTCCTGAGCAAGATTTTTTAGAGAAAGCGTAAACTCAATTTTATTAATATCCACATCACGCTCAACATCTAGATTATATCGATTATTATTTTTCAACTCATGCACTAGCTCTTCAAATGCCGAACCGCTTCCAATAATAAGTGCTTTTTGTTTTTTGCCTCCCGTTAAAAATGAGCCACCCAACAAGCGCCACCCTAAGATGAGGAGAAATGACGCAACGAGGTAAATAAATAGATTGGTTTTTGGCGCAATGTGAAAAAGTGGAATCAAATAAAAGAAGGCGATTGCCAAAACGCCATTTACCAAAAGAGCATTCAAAAGAATGGACGGCAATTTTTTCCTAAAAAAGAGTGTCTCTTTGTCATAAAGGCCCGCTATAAAAAAAACGACGACCCACAAGACAAAAAGGTATGAAAAGGGCACCGCGTGTTCAATAAATGCACCCCACACACGTTCTGCCGGAAAACTAACAAAAAGAGCAGCCACCAACGCAACATACAAGAGGAAAATATCCCCCAAAAGAAGCACTAAAATGCGTCGACGACGTAGAAACATGGTTTAGTAAGTAGAAAGTAATAAGTAGAAACCGCCCGTCAAAATACTATCATGATAGTATAACAAATAAGGACTTGAACAAGTTATACTTACAGACAGTTAACATTTGACCATTGACCCCCAACAAGGGTCACCTTTTGGCCAAAAGTCTTGACCAAGGATACATTTTTTTATGGCAAAAAAGAAAATAATATATATCATCACCAAAGGTAACTGGGGCCAATGCTCCTCGGAAACCCACGGTTTTCCGACGGCCTCGCCAAACTTGGCCTGCCTTCCTCCTCGGGGAAACAGATGTTTCCCCGACCCCTTTCTGCGCCCCGCCCCATCATTTAGCTAAATTTCATTACACATGACTGAAGACAAAAAAAAGAAAATAATATATGTCATCACCAAAGGTAATTGGGGCGGGGCGCAACGCTATGTGTATGATTTGGCCACTGCTGGAAAAGAGGCTGATTTTGATGTTTCAGTCGCAATCGGAGAAGGTGGGCTTCTAAATAAGAAACTGGAGGCCGGCTCAATACCCGTTCTTGCCATCCAGAAACTCAAGCGAGATGTTCATCTCCTGGGAGATATACAAGTTGTATGGAATCTTTTTTTAATTTTTAGAAAAGAGAAGCCGGATATCGTGCACTTAAACAGCTCTATGGCGGGAGCAATCGGCGCTCTCGCTGGGCGACTCGCACGTGTGCCCAACATTATTTTCACGAGTCATGGCTGGCCGTTTAATGAACTGCGGCCGTGGTGGCAAAAAATAGCTTTTTACTGTATTCAGTGGGCTACCATCATTCTTGCGCATACGACGATCGCAGTCTCGCATGAGACAAAAAAGCAAATCGCTTTCCTGCCGTTCATGAAAAATAAGATAACGGTCATCCCCAATGGAATTAAAACTCTCTCATTTGAAAGTCGTGAGTCTGCCCGAACACATCTTGCGTCAAAAAATCCGTTGCTTCTAAAAATGATGGCCAAAGAAGCTCTCTGGGTCGGCACCATCGCCGAGCTTCACAAAACAAAGGGTCTTTCGTATGCCATAGACGCAATCAAAAAATACAAAGAACACAGCGCCAAACCACTTGTGTATGTAATTATTGGCGAAGGAGAAGAAAGAAAAAATCTGGAAAAACAAATACAAGAACTCAATCTTCAAGAACATGTTTTTCTTGCGGGCTTTGTGCCTGACGCATCGCGACTTCTTAGCGCTTTTGACATATTCCTCCTTTCTTCTTTGTCAGAAGCGTTTTGCTATGTGCTTCTCGAAGCCGGACAAGCAGGACTCCCTGCCATAGCAACGAAAGTTGGTGGAATACCCGAAATTATTGATAATGGAAAATCAGGGCTTTTGGTTCCCGCCAAAGAAAGCACTCCTACCGCACATGCCCTTCAGGCACTAACGAACGATAAGCATCTCCGCACGATGCTGGGTAATACCCTCCTCGAAAAAACGAAAAAACAATTCTCATTTGAGACAACACGAGACAAAACATTCTCTGTTTACAAAAAGGACTAACACTACACTATAAGAACCCTCTCTCTTTTAAGGCACCCAAAAGAAGCTGTATCGCTTCGGATTCTTCTACTTCGTGGGTCCGAACTGTACTATCTGGACTTTCCGGAACTTCATATCACATTCAGCACTTTTTTCTTTCTTCTTTCGCCAGCTCCGCAATCCCCTCTTCAAGCAAAACCATCGGCTTCCAGCCAAGAAGTTTTTCTGCGCGCGTATTGTCGGCGTGCGTACGGCGCGGCTCAATACGCGGTTCAATATACGTCATCTCGCCGCCTATAAGTTCGGCGATACGATTTACCGACGTCTCATTGCCGGCACCGATATTCAAAACCTCGCCTGCGCCCACCGTGCCACTCTGCATTGCCAATATATTTGCGCGTACAACGTCACGAACATGTATGAAGTCACGCGTCTGCTTTCCGTCGCCGGTAATCGTCATAGGCTTTCCCTCCGCGCGTTGTTTTAAAAAATTTTCAATAACGAACGGATATTCTCCTCCAAGGCCAAAACCTGGCCCATATACATTAAAATAGCGCAACGACACCGTTTCTATGCCATACATCTCCCCATAGGTCTTGCAATACACTTCCCCAATATATTTCTGAACGCCATACGGGCTCTTCGGACGCACCGGCATATCTTCGTGAAGCGGAAGTGTTTCCTGGTCACCATATGCAGAGCTGGACGCCGAATACACAACCCGACGGACCCCTGCACGAGCCGCCGCCTCAAGCACACTCACCGTGCCCCCGATATTAACATCGTTTGTCTCAAGCGGATTTTCAATGGAATACTGAACTCTCGGAAGCGCGGCAAGATGAAACACCGTATCAACTCCGGAAAAAATAGCCATGCACGCCGCCGTGTCACGCACATCAACCGTATGTAGTCGTACCTTTTTCAAAAGCCGCTCTGGCGACCCGGAAATCAACGAGTCCACGACGTGTACCTCATGCCCTGCCTCGGCAAGTATATTTGCAAGATGTGCACCAATAAAGCCAGCGCCACCAGTAACAACTACTTTTGACATTTGACTTTTGACATTTGACATACGGTTATTTATTTCACTTAAACAGATTTGTGCACGCTAAACAAGGCCGCGACAAACCAACTCTTCAATAAAAAGTTCTACGCTTTCTTCTTTCTCCTTGTCGTTGTCGGTCTCAATAATAATATCCGGGTTTACCGGCCTTTCATACGGTAATAATTCACTCAAACCAATAAAGTTCTCTATCTCTCCCGCACGAGCTTTTTTGTAGAGACCCTTCACGTCGCGCGCCTCACACACGGAAAGCGGGCAATCTATAAAAACTTCCAAGAAATTGTCACCAATGTGCGCTCGTGCGGCAGAGCGGTCTTCGCGAAATGGCGAAATAACAGGAACTAACACCATGTCACTTGCGACACTTTTTTCTTTCGCAAGCTCCGCAATGATGCGATTGTTCTCGCGAATATCTTCGCGAGAAAAACCAAGGTGGCGATTACGCTTCTCACGCACCACATCCCCGTCAAGAACAAAAACATTCTTCCCAAGCTCCACAAGCTCTTTTTTTAACGCCTCCGCAATTGTTGTTTTTCCGGAACCGGAAAGACCGGTAAACCAAAGTACGACTCCCATAGTTATTTCACGAATACTTCTATTCCTTTTTTAATCATTGTAATAATCATGTTTGCAATCTCGGGGCGCATAAACCATTCTGGTGGCACCTCGCCTCGTTCAAGCATTTTCCGCGCTTCTGTGCCACTTAACGAAAACCGCTCTTCATTATCCTCAAGCTCTGAAATAGAGACATGGCTCTCACGATGAGGAGCATACACTATGTCGTCAAAAAATATTGGAGTAATACCAAGCTCATCTTTCCTAAACCTTAAAAAAATCTCGTGGGAAGCTTGGGGTGCATAAAAACTACCGACTCCCGTGTGATCTCTGCCCACGATAAAGTGACTGCAGCCAAAGTTTTTCCTGCAAAGCGCCGTAAAAAGTGCTTCGCGCGGACCGGCATATCGGGAGAATGTGGCAAACGTCCCCAGAAAAACTTTATCTTTCGGATAAAAATCTTTCATCATGAGCTCATAACTTTTTACAATCGGAAGCGCGTGAAAATCACCATCCTTTTTCTTTCCAACAATGGGATGCACCAAGAGCCCATCGGCACGAGACTGACGTATTCCCTCAAGCTGTATATGTTCATGACTTCGATGAATAGCATTCCTCGTATGAAAACCAACGACGCGTGACCATCCGCGCTCCTCAAACATTTTACGCATCTGGCGCGGAGTGAGTTCGTAGTGCTTGAAAGGTCTCGTTACTTTTTTAAAAAGTGTTATCTTCCCACCAAGAAATATCGGTTTCATTTGAAAAACCATCGCGACTCCGGGGTGAGTACGATCTGTGGTGCCATACAAACTCTCAGCATACTGTTGCCTATCGAGAGAATATTTTTCTTCCAAATGCAGGAGCCCCACAATTTCTCCATCCTCATCCAAGAGAACAACATTTTTCCCCTCTTCAAGTTTTCCCGCATCTTCTTCTGATACATCGAGCACGATAGGTATTGGCCACACGACACCACTACTCAAGCGCATATCTTTAAGAACGGATTCGGTATCTTTTTTAGTGAGAAACCCTTCAAGGGGACTAAATGCGCCTATGGCAATCTGCTCCGCATCCATATGCTGTTCGGGGGTAAGTGTAATGCGAGGAAGACCCAAAAAACTTTCTTCAGAAGTTGGCTTCTCTATTTCTCTATCAACAAGCACACTCCCATGTGGTCCCCCCAGAAGAGTAATTTGGTCAGCCGTACGTAAATACTCATTTCCGTCCAAAAAAGAAGCATGCGAGGCGAGGGGGCGCCCAGCGCGCCCCGCCACCTCCTCGGCATGGCCAATGCACTTGTTTAACATATTGATGGCTTCGAGCGGATATTTGCCAATAGCCGTCTCTGCAGCAAGTGCCAAACCCTGTGCGCCGTCTAAAATGGTCGTCTCCACATCATGAACCTCCGCCCTGGTTGGCCTTCTGTTTAAAACCATTGATTCTAAAAAATTAGTTGCCACAAATGTCCCCTTTCCAAATTTGTTTGCTCTTTCAATTATAATTTTCTGCACGAAAGGAATCCGTTCCAATGGGACCTCTCTGCTTAAATCGCCACGGTCAATCAAAAGAAAATCGGACTTTTCAATAATGCTGTCCAGGTCTTGTAATGCCTCCATGCACTCAATCTTTGAAATAATTTTCATCTTTCCTTCTGTTGCCTTTCGTACCTCATCAACAAAGTCGCCATTTCTCATAAACGAAGCGGCGATATATTCTATCCCCTTTCCAAGCGCCATGCCGATTGCCTTCCGGTCTTTTTCTGAAAGCGGCGGAAGATAGAATTTCTTTTTCCGCAGTGGATCTATCACCACCCCCTTGTTTGAGCCAATATTCCCCGCAGAGACAACCTGAGCCGTTATGCGGCCGTTCACCCGAGAAGACGTATCGGAAATACGCAATATCAACGCATCAAAATCAACATATACAAGATCACCCTCTTCAAGCTGGGAAAAAATCTCTGCGGGACGGAGCGACATGCGTGTGGCATCCCCCTCAATGTCTTTTTCAAAAATCTCCACCTCACTTCCTTCTGCAAAATAAACGGGAGCATTTTTTACTTTGCCGTTTCTCACCTGAGACCCTTCAGTATCCAAGATAAATGGTATATCCACTTTCCGAGCCAAATCCATAAAATATTCCTGGTCAGAAAGGCTCGAGTGAGACATATTGACCCGTACAAAATCCACACCTCGTTCTTTTATATGACGAAGTGCTTCTTCTGTGTTGGTCGCCGGACCAAGGGTAACAATGATTTTAGTTCTCATACGATAGCTTCACTAGCTTTTAGCTTCGTTAGCTTCATTAGGATTAAGTTTTTTTATCATAACATTTAGCATTTTCATAACCTCTTCTAACAAGGAATCAGCATCTGAATATTTCAATCCTTTCGTTTTTGGAAGCAACTTTGCAACTACCACCTGCGTCTCAAGCTCGGCACCCGATCCAAACGCAATCCTCAAAAAATTAGCGAAATCTTTCTTTGTGCCACGCATTCGTCCCTCTGCTATATTGGAGGCAATAGAAACTGCCGCCCTCCTCATTTGTGAAGTTAGACCATATACTTCTTCTTTGGGAAAACTTTCTGTTACTGAGTACACAGCAACAACCAACTCAACTGCTCGTTGCCACACAACCAAATCTTTATATCCATGCATGACTTTCTTGTCCATACTATCTAAAAGCTACTGAAGCTATGAAAGCTATAAGCTACTTTGTAAATACCATCGTGAGCATTCTGTGTAATTTCTCTCCCGCCCGGACTGGTTTCATCCCGGCTTTTTTGGCCAAAAGACCTAGTGAGTGCGCAGAAAAAATATACGGATGGTACGGATTCATTTGATCAAAGGTAAACAAGTTGGAAAGCTGCACATAAATAATGCCTTTAGGTTTAAGACATCCTTTCGCCCACTTGATGATATCCATTGGATATGAGGTATTTTCAAGAGAGTGCGAAAAAATAATCGCGTCAAATTTTTGCTTTTTCTTCCCCAATCGTTCAAGATCCTCTGCATATGACCCAACAAGTTTTGTGCTATCTCTTTTAATTGTTTTTTGAGCTTCTAGTGAAGGCTCAATAGCATATACCTTACTTCCAAATTTTTTATGAATCTCCTTAAGAGTAACCCCGAAACCGGCTCCCACTTCTAAAATCTCTGTCTTAGAGCTAAGGGTAATATGAGAGGAAAGCGTGTCGCTTATAATTTTAAACCGCATTTCTCGATGTTTTTTTTGAAGCAGCTTTTTTCCTGCGTTCATCGTCCGAGTTTTATCGTTATACCACTTATATCGCCCCATATTCCACATCTGCCCTTGCATGACAAATCCAAGATTTTTTGTCTTGTGCTCCCAGAAAATATTTTTATAAAAATCTTGATATGATTTCTGTGTTGGGCGAGGATTCATAAACTTAAGACCGCACTTGGCGCATACCACATACCAAAAATCCATATCAAGCCAACGAATTTTACCCTCTGGAATAAGTACCGCACCTTCACAAAGAGGACATTCTTCCAGAAGCTCCCAGTCAAAGAAAACAGTAAGTAATTTTTTATTAGAGCTCTTTATTTTTTTCATACAGAAACTAATTTTTTATGTTGTACTTTTTAAACACCATTTTTTGTAAACTTGTTACTTGCGCATCAATCTTCTTCGCAAAACCTTCGTCAATATAATTTTCCCAATCACCAACTATTCCTTTTCGAAGCCCGCTTTTTGCATCTTCTTCTCCCGGCGCGCGTTCTTTTTTGCCATCTCGAAGTGTCTGTTTTTTAAATGAAGCATCTTCAATCATACGAGAAAGCTCTTCGTCGGAAACCTCAAATCCGAGATATTCTACCATACCACGCGTAATCGTGGCAGTATGTTTGCTCAATTCTTCATAGGTTATACAATGCACATCGCCACGATAGGCAAGAAGCGCTTCGTACTCCTTCACAATACGCTCCTCAAGATATTCAAGAGCAAATTTTTCGGTAATATGCGGAATAGTTTCATCTCCCTTACGAATCATTTTGCTGAAATACCAAGACACTATTTTGTCTTTGGGGTCACGAATACTACAAATCTTTTTGATGCCTGGATATAGTGTATCAATAAAATCAAGGTGAAAAATGTACGCAGGGCTTCCTTCTCCTACTATTTTTTTCTCTTCTCGTTGTGTGTCACAATACTCGCTATAACGACCAAGCGCTTGTGCATAAAATTCTTCTTTAGGGATTCTGCCTTTTAACTCGACTAGACCAGCGAATATTTTATTATATTTTATAAGCCAGTCTGTTATGGGGCGTGCGTATACTTCTTCACCTTTTCCTTCCACGCTTGCTAAGGTGTTGAAAAAATGCACCTCGCCGATTTTATTCCCCCCCTCTTCGGGATGAAAAGGAAGAAACGGAAAAGCGGCGATTTCCGGATGTGCATTAAGAAGCCCGGCAACCCAGTGAGTACCGCTTCGTTCCATTCCCACTATCAAAAAATCGGGTCTCAATTTCTTGTCCATAAAAAATTATTTTTGAACAAATCTCTTAATTTTCTCCGCTATAAAAATATCGGTTCGTTCTCGAGATTCAATGGTCATTCCTCCTATATGGGGCACAATAACAACATTCTTGTGCCCTTTCGCATATTCAACTAATGGGTGGTCTTTAAAGCCCTTCTCAAAATATAACTCATCCGCGAGCACGTCGGTTCCATATCCTCCCAAGTGGCCATTTTTAAGAAGGCCCAACAATGCGCCCTCGTCCACTATTTTCCCTCGTGAAGTGTTGATGAGGTATGCCCCTTTTTTCATTTGTGAAATGGTTTTTGGGGAAAACATATTTTCCGTCTCTGATGTTAAGTGTACGTGAACTGAAACGACATCGCTGTTTTCCAACAATTCACCAAATTCAACCCTTTTCCACAATCTATCGACATCCGATGTCGATAGATTAATGTTGGGATCACAATAAAGTACATTCATCCCGAATGCTTTGCCATAGCGTGCCATCCATTTCCCCAGACGCCCCATACCTACGATGCCGAGTGTCTTTCCGTAGAGATTATGCCCACGAAATTTTTCTCGCTCCCATTTGTACTCTTTAACATTATCAAATGCCCATGGAGTAAGTCGGACTACGTCAATAAGGAGACCCCATGCAAGTTCCGCAGTGCCAGTAATGGTATCCAAAAAATCATTTTCTCCACGCAAGGACAACACGGTAATGCCTTTTAACTTTGCAAACTTAACATCAATATGGTCAAGGCCAGTGGTTGCGGTCGCAATTATTTTTAATTTTTCAGCCTTTTCAAGGACATCTTTCATGAAAGAAAGACCTAGGCCAATAACTGCAATTTCGTACTCACCAATGCTTTCCAGGAGGTTGTCTTGCGTTAAAATTTTGTAATCAACATCACCCACTTCTTCCAAAATTTCTTTTGCACCTTGCGTGTATACATCACCGATTGTATTTAAAATTTTTACTACGGGATTCATGTCAATTGAGGAATTTTAATAATAGCGAGTCTGACCACCTTTTCGCACTTGTGTTGGTGTGCCACCCCCGCTGGTATATACAGCCAATCCCCTGGTTTTAAAACGAATGTTGTACCATTCTTAATTTCCTTTGCCGTTACTTCATTTTTATTCTCGGAACCATCGGCATTCTCCCCAAACCACGGATCAACCATTTCGCCACCACAGACAAAAAACACCTCCCCTTCTAAACAGTGCCACAAATCCGCTTCGTGCATATGCACCTCTGCGTCATTTGAAACCTCTTGGTCTTCTAAAATATTAAACGGCAGTCTATGCTCTACGGAAAAAGATTTCAGCGGTTCCAACAATTTCTTTCCTTGCGTTGGGATGACGTTGAGCGTCTCTTCAATCTGGGATTTTGATATAAAAACACTTTGTGACATATAGCATATACAACAACACAACCATTCAAATTGTTACTTATTTTCATTAAAAAAATACGCCCCCGTAGAGAGCGCACTTTACATTTTTTGTTCTATAAGCTTAGAAGTGCAGCGCCAATCGTCATAATTATCGCCCCCGGCCACCGTTTTTTTACCTCTGTCTCTTTTAAGAGCCAAAACCCAAGTATTAGGGCGAATATGAATGTCAAACACCGTGTTCAGGTGTTTGTTTTATAAGTTTTTATTTTCGTTTTGAACTTTTTCCATCCAAAACCCCGCTAACTCAAAATCAATCAACTTATTTATGTCAACCGAACACTCCTCCGACATAATATATGCACGAGAGATTTTTCCAAACAAGTCGCCCTGTTGTATGTATTCCGTTTTAGTGAGATAGATGGCGCAATTTCTTTTGTACATCTTTTGAAGATCCTGGCGACGACTTGATTCCTTTCCCTCCTCTTCAAAATATGGAGCAATCACTCCATCTTCAATTTTTTTCACTTTTTTGGGCGAGAAATCTTCCAACTCTTTCATGCTCATGACAGAATCAGCATCTGTGTCAACCGCAAGTTTTATTGACTCATCTATATCATTACTTGTCCGCAAGGGTGAGGTCGGCTGAAGAATCATAAGATAGTTATACTCCTCGCCATAATCTTCTTTAAGCTTTTTGAGAACATCCTGCGCTACTTCCATTGAGGTGCTTTTATCTTGCGCTAATTCTTTAGGACGCATAAATGGAATGTCTGCGCCGTATGTCCTGGAAATTTCAGCTATCTCCTCATCGTCGGTTGACACAATAGACCGCGTAAGATATTTGCTCGTATGTGCCGCCGCAATGGTGTAGGCAATCAGGGGCTTTCCGCATAAATCTTTAATATTTTTTCTCGGGATCCCTTTGGAACCACCGCGAGCCGTAATGACAGCGAGTATTTTTTTTTCTTTATACATACCTCTTTAATCAACAAACCGCTTTTGAGTGTATAAATCAATTTTTGCAAGTGTATCTGTTATTTTTTTACTCGTATTCGGCTGGTAATATATGTGACTTGGCTCATATTTGCCGACGGAGAGCTGTTTAGTGAGCGCTCTTTTTATTTCGCTTTTATTATAGCCAACATCCAAAACATTCTGTGCCCGCATACGACCATTCTGCCGTGTACCAATATTTACTACCGGAACACCCAAAAATGAACATTCTTTAATTCCTGCAGATGAATTGCCGACAAGGCAACTGGCCCTCCCTAAAAGGCCCACAAACTCCTCAGAGGCAAGATATCTGACAAAACGCATGTGCGGGGGTTTGTATTTTTCCCGAAAAACACGCATAGCCTTTGAAACGCTATCTGTCCCCGCGTCCACGTTGGGCCAGAACCAGATGGTGGGAATATTAATCTCAAAGATAGCTCGAAGTAACACTTCTGTGTTCTTTCTGTTTTCATCAATCTCGGTCGTAACCGGATGTGCCATAACCATAATATACGGCGTGGTAGTGTCTATAACATCCCCTACGCCCCATCTATTAAACAATTTATTGGAAATTTTAAAATTATTTCTTGCAATATATTCTGTTTCGGGACAACCAACATTAAACACATATTGGGGATCCTCTCCCATGCGAAGAATTCGTTCTTTTGAGTGTTCATTCGTGGCAAAATGGATGTGCGATAATTTTGTCACTGCATGACGCACGCTTTCATCAATCGTTCCAGTGACATCGCCCCCTTCTATGTGCGCAACCGAGATGTTGAGATATGCTGCTGCAATAACCGCTGAAAGAATCTCATATCTGTCGCCGCGAACAACGACGATGTCGGGTTTCAAGTTTTGAAAAGCGGTTGCAAACTCACTGATACCAATGCCGGCGGTTTTTGCCATCGCAATTGAATTACCACCCTCAAACGTCATCATAACCTCCGCGTCGCTTTTAAATCCATCCTTCTCCAAATGCAGGAGCACTTCTCCGTAATTTCGAAGCAATCCAGAGCCTCCGACAACAATTTGTAATTCCACATCCTTTCTTTGTTTCAACTCACTAAGAATCAGTTTGCTTCGCCCATAATGGATATGGGATGTTATCACAAAGCAAATTTTCCTTTTCTCTTTTGGCATATACTTTTTTATTCTAGCACCTCCATAACAAGGGGGTCATATTTTTTTAGATTATTCTTCGCCCTTTTTCCCACTACATCATAAAATCTCTCTGCGGGTAATCCCCCTGCATACATTTTTGGACGCATTGCAAATACCATTTCTTTGGTGATAATAGCCCCCTCTGGAATATCAGCTCCCGCCATAAGCGCCTTGTTAAAATAGGGACGAAACATATTGTTCGCGCCTTCAAGCTCTTTTTCTTTTGTGCCGTAGTACTCACCTTCATCAATATCCTTGTATTTTCCCGAACGAATAGCATCAACCATCTCTTTCATTTCCCCTGACGTCATTGAAACTTTGTGGTCTGCTCCCCACAAATCACGTGACAATGAAAAATGTTTTTCCACCACCTTCGCCCCAAGTTTTACCGCAGCAAGAGCAACATCGTACCCCAATGAATGATCAGAAAAGCCAATGACTACTTCTGGGTATTTTTCTATAAAATGCTCAATTGTCGCCAAATTAAAATATTCTTTAGGCGCCGGATATTGACTAATACAATACAAAACAACAAGTAGTACACCTTTTCCTGTGATGTGTTTCACTATGTCATCAACTTCGGCAAGTCCCACCATTCCAGTTGAAATAATAATCGGCTTGCCTGTTTCAATCATAAAATCAAGCATTGCATAATCTTGCACATCACCAGAGCCAACTTTCCAAAAAGGAACACCAACTTTGTCCAACTTATAGGCCGCCTTCCGACTCATGGGGGTTGAGAAAAAAATAATGCCCTTCTCATCGCAATACGCCTTTAGTGGCTTCCAAAATGCTTCCAGCGGTGTCGCATTCATGTTGCGCATAATCCAGCTTACCCTGTCGCTTCCCTTGAAGTGCGGTGAAACAATGTTGACACTTAATATTTCATCTTCAAGTTCATGGGTCTGAAATTTTACAGCGTCACATCCGGCAAGCACTGCTTCATCAACAAGTTCTTTTGCGTTCTCCAGATATTCTTCAACTGTTTGATTATCTTCGGTCTGAATAAAATTTTTCCCAATCTCTGCAATCACAAAAACATTATCACCACCGAATGATTTTGATGTTCCTTGAATTGAAATTTCTTGCTTCATGGGATTATAAAATATAACTCAACACAAAGGGCTTATGTTACTGCCTGTCTAGCCAAGCGGGCAGTCCCGCCTTTATCTACTTATACCCAACTAAAAAGTGGGCTCGAGAAAAGAAACGATTTGCCCTATAGGGATATTTTTGAAACAAGCCCTTGCATTTCAAGATCTTTTTATAGAATTGTGTTATGTTTTTGTCCATTTTTGGAGAAACGGGGGTAAAAAGCGGAAACGGCAAAACCCTGACAATGTATACGTTTTTGAATCCGACATTTTCCGCTGTTTTTTTGTATTGTCCTGGATTTAATGAATTTCTAAAATAATCTTTTTTTATATCCCCTGCATATGTTCCTAAAACCTTTTTTATAAATCTCATAATAAGATTTAAAAATTGAATGGAAAACTTCTGAGGAATATTTAACGATACAAATACTCCGCCATTTTTTAATATCCTATATTGTTCTTTGAATAATTGCGGGACATCTATATCTGGAAAATGCTCCGCGAGTCCAATAGTTACCACGGCATCAAAGGATTCGTTTTTAAGATCGGAATGGGAAGAGTCCCTGACATAAAAAACCCCTTTCTGTTCATATTTTGCAAATAAATTTTTAGCAATCGTAATAGCATTCTCCTCATTATCAAGCAATGAAAGATTCAATCCTTCGTATTTTGATAAATATAAACCCAGTGTTCCCCTCCCACAGCCAGTCTCCAACACATCTTTAGCAGATTTTTCCGAAAGAATATTTTTTATAAACAAAAAACAATAATACAGCGTCAACTGCCGTTGCGTAATCGGCTCTTTTCCAAAATCAACAAAGAGTGACTGCTCATCCGCATCTTCTGAAGAAGTTTTTATGGCAGACCACTTTGTGTTAAAAGAATTGTGCATACTTTACATTAAGGAGATCAAAGAATATTTTTTGCGTAAAGCAAATCCTTTATCTCGCCTTTAGACAAATGCGGAACATTGTTTGAGGTGTAACTTCGCACAATTTCCTTTGTATTTTCTGGAATTGAAACGCCATAGTCTAAAAGCGCCGGATTGTGGAGAACATACATACCGTCCATTTCTCCCATATATTTTGATTCTTCCTCGGTTATGAGCGGCTCATGCAACTTTTCCCCGGGCCGCAATCCAATGACTTTATATTCAATACCCTTTGGGTCTTTGCCATACCGAGGAGCCAACTCTTCCACCAATACTTCTGCAAGCTCTCGTATCTTCAATGCACGCATTTTTAAAATAAAAATTTCACCGTTCTGCGCATACTCTGCCGCCTTGAGCACCAATCGTACCGCATCATCTATCCCCATAAAAAACCTGGTCATATCTTCTGAAGTAAGGGTGACCGCATTTCCTTCTTTAATTTGTTTTTCAAAAACCGGAATAACCGAGCCAGAAGACGCCAAAACATTGCCGAATCGCACACAACAAAATTTTATTTTTTTCCCATGCGAAATGGCTGCGTTACTGACAATTTTCTCTCCAAGGAGCTTCGTTGCCCCCATCGTGCTCGTAGGATTAACCGCCTTATCGGTTGAGATGCTAACAAATCGTTCTACTCCGTGCTGACGGGCAACGTCAACTAGATTGTGAGTACCCAGCACGTTGGTACGCACAGCCTCAAATGGATTATACTCGCAAAGCGGCACATGCTTCATTGCAGCTGCATGAAAAACAATGTTGACTCCATCCATAGCCTGATGAAGCCGCTCTCTGTCACATACGTCTCCAATCAAATATCGTATCTTTTTGGACTGGATCTCCTGGTTTAATCTAAAGAGGGCCGTTTCACTTCGTTCAAAAATACGAATTGCTTCCGGTTCATATGACAAAAGCTCCCTCACAATCTGAGAGCCAATAGAACCACAACCGCCAGTAACGAGAATTATTTTGTTTTTAAAAATGTTTTCCATACGTGTTCTATTCTACAAAACTCTTTTTTATCAGATCTTTTGATAACGAGATTTCTTTTAGAACTTTCACTATACGTTCTGCGCTTTTGCCGTCTCCGTAGGGATTTTGACATACCTGTACTTTTTGCAAAAACTGGTCATCATACAAGGCTCTTTCAATTCCTAATTGTATCTGTTCTTTGGTATTTGGTACATCTATCACGTTGTCCGGACGCACACGTCCACGCTGGCGGTCTCCAATATTTACCGTAGGAACATGAAATGTTGCTGATTCATGAATACCAGTGCTTGAGTTCCCCACTAAAACAGCGGCGCGACGTAAAATGTGTGAAAAGACGTGATAGGAAAGCGTCCGGACGCGATGTATGTTGGTGCCTTCAATCTCTCGAATAATTGCCTGCCCACCGGCATCGTTGTTGGGATACAAAAGCAACGACGGAATATCAAACTCTTTAAGCGCGGCAATGGTCTCGCGAATATGTTGTGGCACCTCATCAATTTCTGTGGTTACGGTATGTTGAATAACGAGAAAGTAGGGCATTGAAACGTCTATCCCCACTTCTTCACTTAACTCTTCTGGAGAAATGTCTCGTACGTTTACAAGCGCGTCAATTGATGGGCATCCGACAGCGTATACGCATCGCGGATCCTCCCCCATACGAATCAATCGGTCTGCGGCATCTTTGTTTGCTGGAAAATGAAAGTGAGAAAATTTGGAAATGGCGTGACGCAAACTTTCGTCAATGGAACCTGAAACTTCTCCTCCTTGTACATGTCCGACTGGAATATTCATATGCGCGGCCGCAACCGCTACGGCAAAGTTTGCTCCAATATCAAACCCCGCAAGAACAATGTCTGGTCGCAAGCGCTCAAGCTCTTCCGTTATTGCAACCAAAAATCTTCCCGTTGCCCTCACCATATCTGCGCCACTATCTCCATGTCCTTCATCAAACATGGGAATGATTTTCGTAATCCGAAGGTTGTCCTCTTTTATCAAATCAACAGATTTTCCATGTTCTTTTAAAAGATGAACCCCAGTAACAACCAGATAATAATCCAAGTTGGGATCTTGGATTATCTTATCTATAATGGGCTTGAACCTGCTGTAGTCGGCACGCCGCTCTGTGACGAATAATATTTTGCGCATATTGACAATGTCCCCTATTGTAACACTCTTTAAAATCAAAAGGTTTTTAATATAAAAATCCGCCCCCAAAGGACGGATTATGGCTTATGGGCGATACTTAAACCAAAAGGCAATTGTGAGAAGATATACTGCTGTAAATGCCCCAGATGCTCCAGCCAAAAACCAGTCATCGATCGCAATGCCATAGATTGTCCACACTGCCGCAACAACTGCAAAATTAACGGGAAACGAAAAGGCAACATTGGCCGATGTTTTTGTCTTAAACATTTCAATCGGCTGGAGAAGGAGCCCTACAAATACAGCAACCGACGTAATCATAAAAAATTTCTCTTTATATTCCGGCAACGCAATAATGAGAGCCAAAAGTGTAGCTCCCCCAACCGCCGCCAACATATCAATAATCCTTAATTTTTTGAACCGAACGACTCCCCACAAAATAAACAATTGTAGCGGGAGCAAAATGAAGGCGTTTAGCATCCCAGCTCCACTATGAATCAAGGAGGCATACACAAGAAATACCGCAAAGTACGTAAAGAATGCGATAAACGTGAGCATCTCCACGCCCTCTGCTGAACGATTCCTCCAAATCGTTCTTGCTTGATTAATCAGTCCCGGCAGTTGAAGCCCAAAAGTGAGCACCACCGTTGTGACGAATCCTGCAAAAACCAGGCTCCATCCGAACGATTGATATTCCGGCGTAGATACGATAAGTGCAAAAAGCCAATCCATATTCTTGCTTTCAGGCAATTAACACTTCTGTTTTATATAAGCCAAAAAGAAAGAAAAAGGTTGCCAGACAAAACAACTGCAAGCTAAAGAACATCTTTCTTCCTCACCTGAACATCTTTCGAAATATTTTGGGTCGCTCTTTTTCCCAAAACTTTCAAATAGTCGACCGCTTTTATCTCTCCAGTACCGGGTCGCTTTACCCAAATGTTCTTTTTGGTGAATTTCTCTCCTTTTTTAATATCTTCAATGGCTACGACGCACGCATACGCAAAATCTATAACTGGTTGTTCTTCTTTAAGAATGGTCTTGTGCCCTCCGAGCGCCTCATGGATTGCCCGTGAGCCAACAATTAACTCCTTCAACTCACTTGGCGTAATTGAAATAGCAATATCGGGTCCAGGCCATTTCTTGTCAGATGTAAAATGTTTTTCTAAAATAGCGGCACCAAGCACTACTGCACCGTAGCAAGTGTAATTACCCAACGAATGGTCACTTTGCCCGACAACCGCATCAGGGAATGCTTTCTTAAGGTCGGTAATGCCCCCAAGTCGCACTTTGTCGTATGGAGTTGGATACATTGAGGTGCAGTTTAAAAGAGCATACGGTGTTTTGTGTTTTCTAAATATTGTAACTGCCCTCCGCACCGAGGAAATATCATTCATGCCCGTGCTTAAAATAACCGACTTGCCGAAAGAGGCAATGTGCTCAATGAGCGGATAATTATTGCACTCTCCTGAACCAATTTTGTATGCGACAACCTTCATTTTATTGAGGCGATTTGCCGCCGCACGCGAAAAAGGAGTGGAGAGATAGATCATTCCAAGTTTCTCAGTATATTTTTTTAACTCTCTTTCCTGATTTTCATCAAACGCACACCGAACCATAATGTCCCAGATTGATTCGGTCGTATGAGATGGAATTACTTTTTTGGCCTCCGGTGCCATTTCATCTTCAACCACATGCGACTGAAATTTAACACATTCGGCCCCCGCTTTGTGGGCATCCAAAATCATCTTTTTTGCTTTCGCCATATTTCCTTCATGATTGATGCCGATTTCCACAATAACAAATGGCGGATATTTTTCGCTAATTTTTCTTTTTCCGATTTTTATTTCAGGTACTTTCATATTCTTACATTTTGGTTAAAAACTTTTTAAGTTTCTCTGTCGTGAATATGTCGGTATTTTCACGCGACTCTACTGTCATGCCGCCAGTGTGCGGAACGATAATAACATTTTGGTGAGATTTCGCGTAATCTATAAGCGGATGATTTACAAGCCCAGTATCGTCAAAATAAAATTCGTCCGCCAACACATCAGTCGCGTATCCAACAATCTCTCCCCTTTCAAGTGCCTGAAGCAGGGCAACCTCGTCAACAATCCTACCTCGTGCTGTGTTGATAAGATATGCTTCATTTTTCATTTTCTTAAATACCTCTGCGTTAAACATATTTTCAGTCTCTTTGTTTAAGTGTGGGTGGAGAGAAATGATGTCACTTTTTGAAAGCAATTCTTCAAAAGAAACCTTGGTGCATTCCGGCACGCGACTTTCTTCTACGTTGGGGTCGTAAAACATAACCTCCATCCCAAATGCCTTGCCATACCGTGCCATCCACGTACCCAAACGCCCCATACCAACGACACCAAGCGTCTTTTCATACAAGTTATGCCCGCGAAATTTTTCTCGCTCCCATTTATATTCTTTGACGTTATCAAATGCCCATGGAGTAAAGCGTATAATATCAATCATCAGCCCACACGCGAGCTCTGCTGTCCCCGTAATCGTATTCAAAAAATCAAGCTCACCCCACAAGCTCACCACCTCTATGCCTTTTGATTTTGCATAATCAACATCAATATTCTCCAAAGTATTTGCCGGTATGGCAATGCATTTCAATTTGGTTGCCTTATCCATAACCTCTTTATCAACCATCGGATAGAGGCCGACAACGATAACATCGTATCTATCAGCTACTAAAAGAAGTTCTTTGTGAGATAGCTCGCGATAATCAACATCGCCAAGCGTATCCAATATGCTTTTTGCTTTTGGAGCGAAGTGCTCTCCGAGAGTATTTAGAATTTTTAAACCTAAAGCCATAAATCTTAGATTTTAAATTTCTTAAGATGCCATTCTGCGTATTCCAAATCTTCTTTCTTGTCTATATCAACAAACCTGTCCGATGACATTACAAAAGGAAGAATGTTATCTCCAAAGAAATTCCCCTTCTTCATAATCGTGTCGTACTTCAAAAGAAAGAGTGCACCATTCTGCCAATACACTTTTTCTGTCTTCTGGCGTGGGCCAGTATGCAATGCCTGACCTTTTCTTTCTATAAGGGGTTTCAAATATTTCTCAGGAAGCGTCCACGACTTGAATGGATTTTGAAATGGCTCAATCACAGAACGAAGAGAGTCGGCCTCAGGGTCGTTTTGAAGCATGTTCACGGCTTTATCAATTTCTTCGGAGGTACGAAACGGGCACGGTGGTTCAAGCCACACGATTATTTCTGGCTTTAATCCTTCTTTTTCTTCTAAAAATTGAAGTACGTGTTTTAAAACAGGGTCAGGCGGGGTATCATCTTGCGCAAGCTCTGTTGGCCTGATAAACGGCACTTCGGCTCCATATTTTTTTGCCACCTCCGCGATGGCAACATCGTCTGTAGTCACAATGATTCTTTCAATCCGCTTGCTCTGCTTCGCAACTTCAATAGAGTGGGCAATTAAAGGCTTCCCTCCCAAAGGAATAATATTTTTCCCGGGAAGACCCTTGCTCCCGCCACGAGCGGGAATAATTGCAATGATTCTGGATGACATATTCAAATTAAGGTTACATGACTAATTTTCTATTGTCTACCATGCCATTTCTCCGTTCTTCATTCATCACAAAGTTGTCGTATCAAGAAAATCTCGTATGTCGTTCGTATCATAACGCGGAATAAGGTACGGATCATCTCCTTTTAAAACTCCACGTCGTTCGGTTGAAAGAGCAAAGCGTAGGCCCTCCTCTTTGAGCATGGCCTGTGGCACTATTTTCGGCCCACTTTGTGGATATACAAGGACTGTTACTGGGGTGCCCAATAATTCTTTCAAGATTTTTTTTGAAGTTCTAATTTCTTCCCATGCAAGAGATTCTTCCGTGGTATCCAGCGCCTCATGGCTGTGAGCATGGCTTCCGATCAAGTACCCCTTTCTATATAAGTCTTTAATTTCAAGTGGGGTCATAAAAAGAGCACTGGAAATTTTTTCTTTATCAAGCCCCAATTCCTTAAAAATCATCTCTAAAAATGTGTCGCGAATATTTCGCGGAACACGATTCATTGTTTCTTTAAGATTGGCAGTAGAAACATCATCGTACATTTTTCGTTCCATCGTCAGACGCTTTGTCTTTGATATATAAAATTGTCCGACCATGTCAGGAAATGTGGCAGAAAGAAATGTATTAAAATTACCAACAAGGTCTTCCGAAGATTGAGATGAAAGCAGTATGTGCATTGCGTGCGTTGCGGGAAGAAATCCTTCAAATGTTTTTGTAATGGGGAAAAAAGTTCCCGTTACTCTGTGTTTTTTTAAAATTGGGATTGCATTTTGATAGTTATCTTTTAGCCCATCATCAAATGTAAGTGCGCACATTTTTTCTGACGAGTTTTCTTGCGCAGCATTAAACACATTCTCAACCGTGGTTATTTTAAAATTATTTTTCAAAAATATAATTTGCCGCTCAAATTCCTTTATTGGACAGGGATAAAAAGCTCTGCGATCCTCGCGTGGATTATCAATATAATGATATTTCACCACGATGTGGTTGTCGTTAAGAGAAAAGGCCATGTTATTTCTTGGCTATGATTCGTATATTATGAGGCGGGGGTTCATCTACGATCCTCCACTCCGAAAACTCTTTCATCAAATTTTGTATGTCTTTTTTCGTGCTAATGTACATGTGTTCTACATACCAATTATCCATTAAGTATCTCTTGTTGGCGGGCACAAAAAAGAATGCGGCCCGCATGACGGAAAGTGGTATACATTTGCAAATGAAACGTATTATATGAGTCTTTTTCCATACGGGGTGTTCGTAGTAGAAAAGAAAATATACCTGGCCACCCTGTTTAAGCACTCTCTGAATCTCACCAACCCCTTTTGCGATATTATTGGTGTGATGCAAGACCCCGGAACAGATAACAGTGTCAAAAGTTTCATCCTGAAAAGGCAGGGAGAGGGCCGATCCTTTATAAATTTTGGCTCCAGTTCTTTCGTGCGCAAGATCCGCAAGTTTTTCGTCAACTTCACTGCCGATAACTTCTTTTGCGCCAAGCCTTTGAAGAGCGATAATGCTTCGCCCTCCACCGCAACCAACGTCAAGACACTTTTCCATGGTCAATCCATATCTTCGAAATCTTTCCATTTGAAGATTTATGGAATGTTCAAATTGTTTTTTGTTGTAATCTTTAAATAATGTGTAATAGAGTCCCATATCATTGTCATTAATTTAACATCATTTTGATTATTTAATCAATAAATTCTCTAAACCACAATTCGAGATTAATACACTGCCACAGGAAAAAAGAGTTATTGCCTTCGCCCGCAAAAAAACGATTGATTTTTGAAAGAAGCGCAGCGTGGTTCCAATACTCTCTCTTTTTAAACGAAGTTGAGTTTACTATGTGGTATATCGCTTCTTTGTGATATGTTCGTAGCCATTCATTCTGTGCCGCACTAAATGTTTTCTTTTGCGTATTCTCCACAATGTGCGGAAGATATTCACTCATAACTTCGCGTGCAAGCACTTTTTGTGAATGCTCATTTATCTTATACTCCACGGGGAGAGAAAAACAAAATTCAACGAGCCGATAATCCAGATACGGAAGGCGCAATTCTTTGCCCCACGCCATGCTTATGTGGTCATTAAACCGAAGCGCCCGAGGCAATTTTGTATACACAATATCCCGATATTGCGCGTTTAACACATGTGAGTTAAACGGTTCTTCAAATAGCACCCTTCTTGTATGCCGTGCGATAAAATGTCTATCAAGAATATTCGCATCTATAAGGGGTGTCATATCTTGGCTTACCGGCAAAGATGACACTTTGCGTACGGTAGGTGCTAAACTCTTGTCTTTCTCATACTCGGGGTAATAATATCTATATCCGCCAAGGAGTTCGTCGAGCCCTTGTCCGCTCAAAAGCACCGTCACATTATTGTGGTCTGCCAAAGGATAGAGGTGTGCCATGGCGATTGTCGGTATGCCACCAAAAGGCTGGTCTTGTGTCTTGTTCATTGGCAATGCTTCTTCTATTGCACGAGATGGTTCTGGGGTCACTGTGTGCCATTTTTTGCGTTGCGCATCAGTGAGGTAGTCTCCGATAAGACCACATTCATTGAACTCTTCACTACGGTAACACATTGAAAAAGTATCGATGTCGCCCCCAAGGATATTCTTTGAATAATAGAGCAGGCTATTTGAATCAAGCCCGCTTGAAAGAATTATTCCAACTGGAACATCGCTCCGAAACCGGAGCATTATGGAATCACGCATCAACGCTTTAAATGCCTCGTGAGCCTCTTGTTTCTGGATATAATCATTTTTCCCAATACTATTTTTGAGCGTCCAATATTGTTTAAATTCAAAACTGCCATCTTGAGAATCAAAAACAGCATAGTAGCCAGCTTTTAATTGTTTTATACCGCCAAAAAAGGTTTCTTCGGTATGATCATACATTCCATATGAGAGGTACTCAAAAATGACATCTTCATTGGGGATCCTGGGAACTCCAAGCGCTAAAAGTCCTTTTATTTCTGAAGAGAAATATAATGTACTATTTTTCAAAAAATAAAAAAATGGTTTAATGCCCAATCGGTCTCGCGCACAAAAAAGTTTCCTTTCTTTGCTATCCCATATCGTAAACGCAAACATCCCGTTTAATTTTTGAAGGCAACCTGCCCCCCAAACAATAAAAGACGCGAGAAGAACTTCGGTGTCGGTTTCTGTTTTAAAGACATATAACCCGCTTAACTCTTTTCTCAATTCAAGATAATTATAAATTTCTCCATTAAATACAACGACAAAACGTCCATCTGCCGAGCTAAACGGCTGATGTCCCGCCTCACTTAAATCAATGATAGAAAGTCGACGAAACCCCAAAGCAACACCTTCTCCTGGCATGTAATAGAGGCCCGCATCATTGGGACCACGATGTTCCATCGTATCGCGCGCTTGTTCAAATTGTCTTTGGTTCGGCATTTCCTTTCCGAACACGCCAATAATCGCACACATAAAAATTAGGAATTAGGAATTAGGAATGTTTTCAGTTTTTTATACACTAAGTCGGGTAAAAGTTTTTTGGCGATTTTTATATGAAAGGGAAGATTATTAATCGCACGAGTTTTGTTTTTTCTTGTCATATCTTGATACGCTTCCTCAATTTTCATAAGCTCTTTTTTTATGTTTCCAGTTGTTTTTATTCTTTGGGTAACTAACTGATGAATGTGTTTTTGTCTCCATGATGGACCAGACGACACAACATTCCACTTATCATCGTACGGATATTCTGACAATTTAATGGGGTGACCAACGGTGTTTTTTTCATATCTATTTATATTAAAGAAAAAACCATTATCTGCGATTGTTCCATGAATGAACTTAAAATACTTTTTAATAACATCAAAATTCATTTCCATCATTGACCTCGTATTAATAAAAAGATCAATCTTGAGGTTTCTTATCTCATACCATGGAGGAATAATTATGAAGTCATATTTGTCGACTTGTTCCTTGTCCACCACTCTGCCATTAATCTCATCGCAGAGTAAAAATTTTAGATTAGGAAAATGCGTACGTAAATAATAACTTGCCAAAATATTAGCCTCTGGAAGATCAATGAGGATGTACCTGCAGTCTATCTTGGAACGAATTTTTTGAGCAAGCGACCCATACCCTCCCCCAATTTCACAGACATACTCAATCTTTGCCTTAAAAAATACAAGCTCCATCAATTCATGTAACCATTTTATATGAAAATTCTGTCCGGCATCTACGAACTTATCTCCAACTTTAAAGTACCGTCTGGAGTTACCGACGTTTCGATTTGAGAGATTGGCAAGGGCGAAACTTTCACCAACATCGTTAATCAAATCAGCAAAAATTTCTTTTTGCTCTGTGGGTATATACCCCCTATCGTCCAACCCGTCAGACAAACCATTGTTCCTAAAATTTTCTAAATATTCTTCTTTGTACAAATGCTTTCGCTCATTAAATTTCTCCCAGTGTTTGCTTTTCTCACGAAGACTGTACTCGCCCATTGATTTTTCAAACGCCTTGATTATATTCATCCCGTACGAAATAGGACACAAACAAATAACATCTGCTACCTACTGAGGTTAAGCTATCTAATAAAACGACCATCAGGCTAAGCGTATAACTTGCATAGTGTCCGTGATTTCGTACGGGGTTCATCTGTTTCTAGGCAGAATTCATCAATTCATCATAAAACCCATCTGCGATATTTTTTGTATTCTCTTCATCGGTGATTGCAATATTATATCCTTCTTTAAATTTCTTGTTCGGAAATCCCCTCACGGTTGCCCTATCTACGGCTGCCAAAAAATTAATTATATTCTGCTCGGTCGGTTTATATCCACTGCGAATTTTTTCTATTGCTTTTTGGCATGAACTCAAGGAGTCAACTCTAAATATCCCATCACAATACATAAACCATACATGACCAAAGACTAGCCCCGGCTTTCCACGAAGTACTGCTTCCCACGGCGCCGTGCCGGTAACCGATACGACTGTTTGCGCATTTTTTGTTAATTCAAATGTTGAAGTCTTAATAGGAACCAAAAATACGTTCCTCATGTCGGCAATTTCTGTATAATATCCCTTGTGTCTTCCCAACTGCGTACGTGGCCCTGTCCACTGAAGAGGGCTCTCTTTTACATAAATAACCCAGTCAGTGGGTAACGACGCTCTCAACATATCAATCATTAAAATCTGGTCAACAAAAATATCACCCATCGCGCTCGTGGAACATTCCGGCTGATTCTGCAACGCTACATAAATAAACTTTTTTGAATAATCAACGGGTGATTGCAAGCGTTCATATTCCCGTCTGAAATTTCGTCTTATCCTATTCCACTGCCATTCTTTCCATTTAAAAACATAGCCGGGGTGATGAAATCCCTCAATATCTCCAATTCTTCTCTTGCGAAAAAACATTGAAATATACAACAAAGCAGTTTTTCCCGCTGTTCCTTCTTTGATGTTTTTTATTATAGAGCCAAAGCGTGGTACTGGGTATAAGCCGAGACTTCGTTCTTTGAGATTTTCTTTCCGAACATAAAAAAGTGTCTTGTCTGCAAAGGGGTCAGTTTGTTTTTTGTAATATGAATGAATATCAGGACTTAAATCTGAAAGATCTGTGGTTGTGCTACTCAAATAGTCGATCGATTCTTCAATGTTTTTATACCTCGTAATATCATCAAGAAAACTAAGGCGCCCAGGTATTGCGGTTGTTTTATATAGTATTGTTTTTATCCCAAGCTTTTTGGCAATACAATAAATAACATAATGAAATGCCAAATGGGGAATATCACCGAAAATAACCGCATCTGGTTTCAATCGCAAAAGAACTCCGTGCCAATATTTAAGATATAAATGATACACACGCTTTCGTTTGCTTAACGGAACACCGCTTACGTCAATACCGTTCATCATGGTAAGAACCCTTGACTCACACTGAAGAAGGGAGGCGATCATCTCTTTGCTCACTGGCTCAAAAGAGTCTACGGGAACACCACTGGCGGAAACGCCCCGAATTGCATCATGTGTGTCGTGGAAAATAGTATGAGGAAAATGTTTTTTATCTTGCGAGACATTTTCAAAATGACCTTTTGAACCCTCCCAATACAACACATCAACTGACCTATCTTGCAATTTTTTTACCACATCAATCAGGACTTTCGAATGAAGTCTGATGACAATTATTTTTATCTTTGGTTTTGTGTCGTTGTTTTGCATTTTTCGTTTTGTGTTTTGTGCCCTTTTACTTTCTTATGTTGTACATCTTAAAGAAGTACGACTCTTTATCCTTGAGCAATTCTTGCGGTTTCCCCTCCTCAACAATTTTGCCTCCCTGAAGCACCAAAAGCTTGCCACAATTCATAACAGTGCCGAGACGATGCGCAATTACTAAAACTGTCATTTTGCCTTTAAGGTTTTCTATTACTTCCTGTATGCGTTTTTCCGACTCATTATCAAGGGCGCTTGTCGCCTCATCTAATACGAGAAATTGGGGCTTGCGCGCCAAAATCCTCGCAATAATAACACGTTGTCTTTGTCCCGCCGAAAGACGAATGCCACGCTCTCCAACAATCGAAGAAAATTTTTGTGGCAATGTTTCTATCACATCATATATATGAGCCTGCTTGGCAGCATGCTTAACTTCTTCATCAGTTATCGTTTCATCAAAAAAACGTATGTTATTCGCGACGGTATCATTGACGAGATGAATATCCTGCGAAACGTATCCAACGGCACTTCGCCACTCTCGCAAGCCAATATTAGAAACTGAAACATCGTCTAGAAGTATATCGCCCGCAGATGGCTTAAGCAGGCGAAGAACCAGATCAACGATTGTTGTCTTGCCTGCGCCCGATGGACCGATAAGGCCCACAAACGAACCCTTTTCCACATTAAAAGAAACTCCCGAAAGAACCTCTTTCCCCTCCTGATAGGTAAAAGAAACATTTTTAAAAGAAAAATCTTTTGTCAACGTAAAAGGATTGTCACCACCCTCTTCTTCTTTGTTTTTATTTATCGCAGACTGATACGCAAGCATATTCTCCACATATGGCATTGTGGTCAAAATCGTTTGTACGTGCGCCTGTAAGCCCTGTATTTGAGAAAAAATTCTCTGAATCAAGTAGACAATCGCCACAAAAGCGGGAAAGCTAAACTCCCCTGACATGTACGCAAAATAAAAAAGCACAAGAACAAAAATAATGCTCAGTGGCTGAAAAAGTGACCCAAAAACAATGCCCAATAGGGAATGCTTGATTAACAGTGTGCGCCACAACTCAAAATGCTTTTCACCTTGCGCGGTAACTGGCACAACGGAAAACATCGCCTTTACCGTTTTCATTCCGACCACATTTTCATTAACAAAATGAGCAATCTCTCGACTTTGCTCGGCAATCGCTTGAGATAATCTTCTCATTTTGTTTATCAGAGGCTGAAAAACGACTATCAAAGTAAGCCCCGTTGCGAGGGAGATTGCGGTAATGGAGAATGAAATATTAACTGCGACAATAAGAAATATAAGTAGGCTTGTCACAATAAGCACCAACGAGCTTGTGGTCTGCAACAGTTTCGCAACAAAACCCATTTCAACAGAAAGAACTTTTTCAAGATATCCTATTTTTTGCTCCATCAAATAGCGCCATTTTGACCGAAGTGTTTTTTCAAAAAGCTCTGTACGAATATTTTTTAAATAGTCATACGTTATACGAGATTGAATATAGGAACCAACAAACAAAAGAATTGCTTTAAAAATAAACAACAACGCGATAAAAACAAGCAAATAGTTTAAGGTAAAATTAATATTAACAAAATCAAAGGCATTCTTAATCCATTGAGAAATAGAGTCGTCGGCACCCCCATCTCCAATAACAAAAGAAAACAACGGGACAAGAGCATTTATACCAATACCTTCAAGCAGACCACTCAAAAAACCAACTATAGCCAAAATACCAATCTGCAATCTGTACGCGCCAAATGCCCGATTGAATAAGCTGGAGAATTTAAAGAATGAATTATTTCTCATCGAAAAAAATTAAGCATTACTTTCAAGAATTTCTTTAATAACGGAAACCATCCTCTCCGAAGATTTACCATCAACGCCAAAACAAACTTTATCTCTCAGAGTTTTCCGCTCCGCATCTTTAAGCCGCGGATTTTTCAAATACTGATTAATGGAATCTTTAAGCTCTGCGGAATTCCGCACAACGGATGTCGCATTGGTTTCAAAAATCCAACCATAATGCATCACAGAGGCTGTTTGCGGGGTAACATCTTTCCCTTTTCTATATAAAGAGCCAAAAAGGGCGTTAATTACTGGTTTATTGAGAGATACAGCGTCAAGGGCAAGCGTTGAAAGAATTATAACGCATATATCTGAATGATACAGTGTATTAACAAAATCAATCATGGTTTCATTCGTCGGGTCATGTCCGTCATAAAATGCGTCAGAAGAAAAAAAAGTGTTGTCGTATGCCGCATGTTTTAAATTTTTATACTTAATAAATGGATCCTTATATCCTTCAAATCGCAAAAAATGAGGGCGGACGAGTAGCTGGCATTGTTTTATTAATTCATTATTTTTGATCCACCCATAGACAAGATCAGCTATTTGATAATCATACGGATACCAACTTCCCTGGGAGCCAAAGAAAATAACTGGTAAATCGGGGTTAAGCCCCATTTTTTTTAAATGCTCTTCGCGTGGACGAATGATGTCTTTCCGCGCGTACCAATCAAACTCTGGAAATCCAATAATAAAAATTCTCTCTTCTGGAAAATCCTGAAGTTTAATAAGCTGTTCTTTTAAAATAGTATTCTGCACAAGAAAATAATCTGGCATGACGCTTAAATATTTCTTTGTTATTGTATCCCATGTTTTTGGCATTGTTACCGTCGTTACGCCACGGCGTTTTGCCTCTTTGAGGAATTGGGTGTCCATAGTTGAAGAAACGGCGGAAGAAAACAGAAGATCTGGTTTGTGTTCATCAAAATAGTGTCCAATCTCATCACTTTTTTGCAGAAACATGCGATACTCAATCCAACGAAAAAATATCCGAAGCGGTTTTATGTTCCCGACAATTAAACTTACAATGCGAAGCGCAACCACGTGGAAAAAAGTAACGATTCTTGGCTTCTGTATGTAATGTTTACTGTAGCGAAAATATTTTACTGTCGTCCCATTCCAAATAAAATAATGAAAAAAATGGCGGAGTAGCCGAAGTAATTTTGTGGTCCCCCAGTCATTTTCTTGCATCTCAACAAGTGTGACATTCTCTCTTTCAAATTCTTTTCTTATATAGTCGGGAATCCTTTTGCAAAGGATAAAAATAACCAAACGATATCCTTCATTCATTAATAATTCAAAACCGCCAGAACGCAACGCGTTCTTTAAAATAGAGCTCTGGGGAATAATTATAAAAATAGTTTTCATTAGTCAATCTTAGACTGTAGCGCGGTGAATGCTTTAGCCAATAAGCTCCACTGCCGCATCAAGAGAATGCGTGTTTACTTGGCTGTTATCGTACTGTTTGGGAAGTATGCCACCCTTAAACTGCTGAAGCCTTTGGGAAAAACTTGCCATGTCTAAAGCAGTATCACTTATGTGGTAATGCTTTAAGTGCTCTTCCGGAGATTTGATGGGATAAAAATTCATAAAAATTGCCGATATGTTGCTCGCAAGTGCCATATAGTTAACGTTTGTCGCAGGATCTGCAATATACAAATCCGACAAACACAGCAATTCATCAATGTTTGCTTCGTCGTCATAGATGTTTACTCCTAGTTCTTTGTAGGACTCATACACGTTTTCTTCGGCAGGATGCAATTTGAAGATAAGCTCCGCCTCATTGGGCGCAAAAACACTCCGAATGGTTTTAAAAACATCATAGTGAAATATGATATGCTCTTCCCCTTCCAGCCCGTGGCCGTCTTTCTTGCCCAGATAATAACGAGACAGGACGACGACAATCTTTTGTTTTTCAGGAGAAAGATTGTATTTTTTTAGAAGCTCTTTCCTGAAAAAAACATCCGAGTCTATTTTCTCCTTGAGCTCATGCACAATCTGAAAATCGACCGCACCAATAACCCGAATAATGCTGGGGTCAAAAAACTTCGCGCGATACTTTGCCTCCGTCTCATCAAATACCCCGACCTTTCGAGGGTTCCCATATGTGTGCGCATAGCGAGCTTCTTTAAAAGGAATATCAAGGAAAAAAGTAATTGCCTTTAAAATAATCTGATACGCCAAAACACGAGAAGAAGTCGAGAATAGGCCCTCCTGGTGAACAGAAATATATGCAGGTGTATATCGACGGTTGTAATACGACCACTGAAGAAGCGTTGTTTCAACACCGAGACGATTTGCCTCCTTGACGATAGTGTCGTGTGGATATTTTGTTTTCGTAACAACAATTTTTAACGGACGCTCTGCTTGCAAAAACTCGCGACACCGTTTGCTATGGACGTACCGCTTCCTTAACGGAACATAAAAAGGTACCGTTACTTGTTGTGAAACCTCCAGTTCGTCTGTTATCACAGAAAATGTGAGTCCTTTTTCTTTGCAAAAAGTAATCATCTGCTCCCGTAGATTAGAGTTGGGATGTATTATCAAAAAACCGATATCATATCGATTTTGAAGAGGTGTGGCGACCCGCAATAAATATTTAAGCGAGCCAATATACGATGGCACAAAATATACTTTTGAACGCATAAGAGCCTCCATGATGGGTAAACATTAACTGAGAATACGTTCCTGTGCGATTATTTCTTCCCAGAGTCCTTTTGATTGCAGCAAGAATTCAACAAGTTCTCTGGCCGCCCCGTCTCCACCTTTTTGTTCAGTTACATAATGAGCACTTTCAATAACCTCTTTTCTTCCATTGGGCACCGTAGCGGCAAATCCCACATTTCTTAATGCTGACAAATCCTGCAGGTCATCTCCCATAAAAGCAATTTCATCCAAAGATACTTCTTCTTTTTTTGCTATTTCCTCACAAATAAAAAGCTTGTCTCCGGAATTTTGGTAGAGATAATGAACACCAAGTTTATCTGCTCTGTGCTTCACAGGAAGAGCCCCCCTGCCAGTTATAAAACCAGTCTTAAATCCCGCCCGTTGCCATAGTTTTATTCCATAGCCGTCATACACATTAAATGTGTATAGGTCGCTCCCGTCAGGCATAATGTTAACTAATCCTGATGTTAAAATACCATCAACGTCAAAGAGGATGATTTTCACCTTCTTTGCTTTTTGTATTAATTCTTGGCTTGTCATGTTTGTGGTGTGTTTTGTCTTCTGCGAAAAATCTCCGTAACCTTTTTAAGCTCTTCTGGTGTATTTACTCCAAGGTTGTTATATACTCCTTTTACAATGCGCATACGATATCCGTGTTCAAGTATACGTATCTGTTCAACTCCCTCCTGAAGCTCAATCGGTGTTTGCGGTAAATTCAAAAATGTATACAAAAAATCACGACGCATGGCCATAACCCCAATAATATGATGCACGGGACCTTTATTGTCTTTGTGGTGGGTAAATGGCACCACTGACCGAGAAAGCATGAGGACATTATTGTTGAGGTCTGTTAAAACTTTTACGATACTGGGCTCTGCAACCATTACCTCACTTTCTAATAAATCTCCTACCCCACTTACTTGTAAATCCTCGTCCTCAAGCAACAGAGAAACGCACTCATCTATGGCTTCTGCCGGATAAAGTGGCTCATCTCCCCAAATATTAACAATGATATCTGGTGTAAATTCTGTAAACTGTTTCGCTGCTACCCCCACGCGGTCTGTCCCCGTGGGTATTTCAGGAGGGGTCATAATGACGTGAACTCCGAGAGATTTTACAATATCAGCAATTTGGGGAGAGTCTGTTGCCACCACCAACGCATCAAGTGATTGAGCTTTTTGTGTACGCTCAAGGGTCCGTTGGATAAGCGGTTTCCCCAAAATATCTTCAAGCATTTTCCCCGGAACTCGCGTTGAGTTAAGCCGTGCGGGAATAATACCGAGTACTTTTTGTTTCTTCATGATTTAGGTTCTTAATTAGAACAAAAATTATAAACTGCGATTCATAACTCTTGCCATTGCATCTAAATCTTTGACCAAGGTCTTTAGCTGTTTCGGCAAAAGTGCCTGTTCCCCATCGCAAAGAGCCGTGGTTGGGCGATGGTGTACCTCAAGAAGCAACCCGTCTGCTCCTGCTGCCAAAGCCGCCCTAGAAAGCGCCGGAACAATGTCTCTTCTGCCTGCCGCATGGCTTGGGTCCACTATGACTGGGAGGTGAGTCTTGCTCTTTAAAATCGGAATGGCTGATATATCTAATGTGCTTCGTGTTCCTGTTTCAAACGTCTTTATTCCTCGTTCACACAAAATCACCTCGCTGTTTCCGCCACTCAATAAATACTCTGCGGCGCATAAAAGTTCCTCAACGGTATTACCAAATCCCCTCTTCAAAAGAACTGGTTTTTGGATGCGTCCCAACTCTTTCAACAAATCAAAATTTTGCATATTTCTTGCCCCAACTTGGATAATGTCCACGTATTGCAAGAACGAGTCCAAAAATCTTGCATCCATGATTTCAGACACGACAAGAAGCCCAAACTCATCGGCAGCTTCTCGTATATGTTTTAATCCTGAAATGCCCAATCCTTGAAAACTATACGGGGACGTTCTTGGTTTAAACGCACCTCCCCTTAAGACGGTTGCCCCAGCATCTTTGACAAACTTGGCGATAGCTCTTACTTGGGCTCTATCTTCAATAGAACACGGACCTGCCATAACGACAAATTTTTGACCACCAATCTTGATGTTCCCTACTTTAATTTTTGTTTTTGAGCCACCATCCTTTAGGGAAACGAGCTCGTAAGGTTTCTTCATGTTTTTATAAGTATATCAGCATCTTCCCTGTATTATCAAAACCTTTTGATACAATACGCCATTTATATGTTAACTTTTCTATTGCCATCAAAGTTACAAAATATTCTTTATACATAATGCATTGAAGGTGCTTCCAACAAAAAACCCACCCCGTTTTACCGAGGTGGGAAATTATGTAGTGAAACGAGATATATTATTCGCCGCCGGCGACTGTTATGACCTGTCCCGTCGTAAAAGTATTTTCTTCAGAACCATACCAGAAAACCACCTTTGCCATTTCTTCGGGCGTTGCCATTCGCCCAGCTGGAATGAGGGCAACCCGATCACGCATGTTTTTGCTCACATCACGACGGTGGATGCGCGTATCAGTAACCCCAATGCGAAGCGCATTAACAAATACGCCATCCGCCGCCCATTCTTTGTGGTCAGACGGCATAAACTCCATTGCGTGCTTACTCAAGGAATAACAGAAACTATTTTTCCCACCACCGTATTTTGCGCTAATACTGCTCAAGTGCACGATGCGCCCCCATTTTCTTTCAATCATCCCTGGCACCAATGCTCGCATCAAAAGAATTCCCGGCACCACATTAACTGCCAGCGCCCGCAACACAACTTCCGCAGTAACATTTGAGAATGGCACTGGTTCCATAAGTCCTTGCGCATTTACAATCACGTCTGTTTCCAAGAAAAGCTCGTATTTCTCAAGAAGAGCTCTTTCAAGATTTTCTAGATTAGTAAAATCAATCTTTAACGTTTCTATTTGCGGGAATTGCTTCAAAAGCTCAAAAAACTTTTGTTGTCCTTGGCAATAGTGCGCAATTACCTTATATCCACGTGCTAGATATTCCCGACAGACAGCAATGCCTATGTCAGAACTCGCACCTGCTATAAAAACCTTACGCATTGCTATCTCCTTTCTCCGAAGTATTCTTCTCGAGCAGAGACCACGCATCGGCATGGCTTTTCCCCATCAATGTGCCATTGACGTCACAAACATTGCAGGGGGAGAAGTTACGGTCACCGACCGAAAGTCGCCCACGAGCCATGCTGAATGCTTTTCCGAGCCAAATTTCCTCAAAATCCTGCGTTTTCATGTTTCCAACAACATTTTTCTTCCCCCAATCGTGCGAGCATTGAAGCACATCGCCATTATAA
>Ga0209542_10001471_pt1 | contig 55167 bp, 76 predicted proteins | sample RifCSPhighO2_01_FD_184028 | JGI IMG/M metagenome (GOLD analysis project Ga0209542, IMG submission 184028) | Soil microbial communities from Rifle, Colorado - Rifle CSP2_plank highO2_0.1 (SPAdes) (version 2) | ecosystem: Environmental > Terrestrial > Deep subsurface > Rock core/Sediment ... | reverse complement strand
TCTTTAAGATCTTTAGGAACCCTGTGTATTTTATTAGACATATGCTCAATTAAAATTATTGGTATATTCGACTATTATACCGCTAATCTTGGTTGAATTTGTGTCTTAAATTTGGGGTACCTGTCATACAGAATTTTCAAAACAATAAAATGCCATGTATACACTCGATACATGTCTACAATACGACACGAATCCATACAGTATTAAAAATGTCGCCACGCGAATTTGCTAAAAAAAAATCGCTTCAGGTTAAACTTAAATTAATTAGTTGATTTTCTGTCTTAAAAAAGGGGTACTTACATTCGCCCACCCCTTTTCCACTATTGCGCGCAAGCGCGCGACCCATTTTTTCGGAGAAGTCCAAACGTGTCCGCCTGCTACGATTCGAACGTAGGACCCTCTAGGTATAAGCTAGATGCTCTAACCAGCTGAGCTACAGGCGGATGAAGAAACACTAATAACTATAGCAAAATAAGGTTAAAGAGCAATTTTCTGCTTACCCAATAATACATCTTGAACATACTGTACCCCCATCAATACTTGATCAGAAATAGGCCCATTTTCAACAATCACTGAACAGGTGCCTTGTCCAAAACCATTTTTATATGTAACTGATGATAAAGTAGTCTTTTTTATATATGGTTTTCTGAATTGTGAAATGGGTATTTTGAGCATTTTTGACCAAAAATGTATTTGCTTTTTAATCTTCATATCTGAATATAGATGGAGATGAACTTTGAGTTTAAATTTAGGGACATTGAAAAATTTTAGCCAGAGGATAAAAAATATTAGCATTTTGGGATTTGTATTGGTTAATCCAATTGAAAAAGCCTTCGTCTTGGATCCTTCAGCCCAATATAAAAACAGTCCGGCAATCAAAAATTCTCGGTCAGAAATATTTCCAATCCTATTTGCAATTTTTTGATATGCAATTTTATTTTTTGCATCACGCTTCGCTCGCATTGTATTTCGATAACGCTCAATACGAATCGGGCTATCAGCTCTCAATTCACGAATCCTCTTTTCACTCAATGGAAAATCATGAAGCCAGCCACTTAAGGTGCTTTTACTAATGCCGAGTTTCTCTTTGATCTGGCTATAGCTCATGCCTTTGTGGCGCATCGCTAGAGCTTTTTGTTTATCGTGTTTTCTTGCCATAAATCATGAACCTGCAAATAGTAGGTACTGGTATAGTATACCATGGTTCGGGTGCGACAAACAAGTAGGGAGACTCTATCCCGCAACTTCAAGTTTTGCTGGTTCGTCTTTTTTCTTTAGCAAAATACCATGAGCAGTCAATATCTTTTCATACTCCTCTTTTTCGAGAGTTTCCACTTCTATGAGCTTGTGAGCAATAGCATCGAAGACCTTTCGGTGCTCGGTCAACACTTTATCCGCAGACTTTATGCCGTCATTTATAATTCGCAAAATTTCTGCATCCACCTTGGTAGCCACTGTTTCAGAGTATTCTTTATCGGTACCTTCACCCCATTGGGTTCTACCGCCTCCGTCCGCAAGGGCGACCGGCCCGATGACCTCGGACATTCCCCAGCGGGTTACCATGGCTCTGGCTAAATTGGTAGCTACCGACAGATCGCTCGATGGACCGGTAGTTATGTCGCCAAATACAATTTTCTCCGCCACATATCCTCCGAGAGACATGGCAATGTCATCTATAAATTCTTTCTTGGACTGAAGTTTGCGCTCTTCAAGAGGTAGCTTCAGGGTATAACCTCCGGCATTTCCGCGGGCAATAATAGAAACTTTATGCACCGGATCCGCATGTGGAAGCACGGAAGCCACAATAGCGTGCCCCGCTTCATGATACGCCGTGATTTCTTTTTCCTTCTTGGAAAGCAAGTGACTTTTACGTTCCGGGCCCAACATGACTTTCTCGATGGCGCGAATCAGATCAAACTGGAAAACTTTTTTGCGGTTCTCTCTGGCGGCCAATATCGCCCCTTCGTTCATCAGGGAATACAAATCCGCTCCAGAGAAGCCGGGAGTGCGCTCGGCGATAAGTTTCAGATTTATGTCTTCTGCCAAAGGTTTTTTCTCCGCATGAATCTTTAATATTTCTTCCCGATCGGCGCGATCCGGCAGATCGAGTATTACTTTCCGGTCAAATCTCCCCGGGCGAATAAGGGCCGGATCAAGCACATCCGGTCTGTTGGTCGCCGCCATCACTATTACTTTGTCATTCGGCTCAAATCCGTCCATCTCCACCAGAATTTGATTTAGGGTCTGCTCTCGCTCGTCGTTCCCTCCGCCGAACCCGCCTCCGCGGGTTCGGCCTATGGCATCTATCTCATCCACGAAAATTATGGCCGGAGCCGCCTTTTTGGCCATTTTGAAAAGATCCCGCACGCGGCTGGCCCCGACTCCGACAAACATTTCCACAAATTCACTGCCGGAGAGATGGAAAAACGGCACCCCCGCTTCTCCGGCCACCGCCCTGGCAAGCAGAGTCTTGCCCGTGCCCGGAGCGCCGGTCAGTATCACTCCTTTTGGAATTCTGGCGCCGATATCCAAAAACTTCTTCGGGCTCTTCAAAAAATCCACGATTTCCTTTAGTTCTTCTTTCGCTTCCTTGCAACCGGCTACATCTTTAAAAGTAACTTTGTTGTTCTTGTCATTCGGATCGGTAATGCGCGCCTTGGACTGACCGAAAGAAAATGCCTGCATGCCGGCGCCCCTAACCTGCCGAGAGAGATACCAGAAAAAAAATACCACAAAAAGGATCGGCACTAAAAAAGGCAGGATATTAAACAGCCAGTACATAAAACCGCTCTCTCCTTTCACTTCTATTTTAGTAGTGGCTAACGCCTTTGGCTCTACTCCATAATTAGAAAGAGTCTGGGAAAGCGAGGATCCGATTTCTTTTTTTGATATCTTCACACTATCGTCTTGATAAGTAACAGTAAGCTTCTCTCCTTCTATCACGATGCTTTTCACTTCGCCCAAAACAACACTTTTGGCCAGATCGGAAATAGGCACTTCCTCTTTTTTCTCTGAAGAATCCGAAATCACCAAATACAGCGCCGCAAGAAGCATAAAAATAAACACCGCTCCGGCGATGCTAGAAGAAAAGTTGGAATTTTTTTTATCCTTATTCCCTCTTTTTATCTCTTTATTTTTGGGCATCAAGTTGAAATCCATTCCGTTAGACTAGCACAAAAAATCACGGAAGAAAAGACTTTAATTTATGGTAATATTGAAATATGTCAAACTATGCGGAAAACAGAAAAGCAAGATTCAATTATGAGACCTTGAAAAAATACGAGGCGGGCATCGAACTTTTGGGCACGGAAGTAAAATCCATCCGGAGCGGACAAATGTCCCTAGAAGGGTCTTTTGTCATTGTCCGCGGAAGCGAAGCATATCTTATAAACGCGAATATTCCTCCATATCAGGCAAAAAACACGCCAAAGGATTATGACCCTCTTCGCAACAGAAGACTTCTGTTGACAAAAAAAGAAATTGCCGAACTTTTCGGAAGCGAGAAAAATAAAAGCTTGACAATAATACCGATGAAAGTGTATAATAAAGGCAAGAAGATAAAGCTGGAGATAGCTCTCGTAAAAGGCAAGAAAAAGCGCGATAAACGCGAGGCCATTAAAAAGCGCGAAGCTGAGCGCAATCTTCAAAGGGAATATAAGGGTAAGTAAAAGGACTTTGAAAAAAGAAAAACATGGGACTGAAAGGCATAGACAGCGGGCCTTCGGCTCTTGACGCATGTCGAGCATGAACATAATCTCGTTAAAATTTGTTCAAATGTCTAATTGCAAAATTAGCTTCCAAGGTGAAGGCGGCGGTCTCCCCATACTTCGGTATGAATGACTTCGCTTTCGCTTCAGTGAGCGCTTCGGCGTAAGCTGACGTCTCTCTCATAGACTTCCGATATATGAGTTGAGGCGCAATATTATCGGGATTAGGAAGAGGACCGCCTCGGCTAACTTCCGAAAACACAGAGGCTCGGTTAAAAAATATTTGGCACGCTTAAAAATTCTTTAACCTAAAACAAAAAGCTTGCTAAACATGTAGAAATCAAGGCAGAAACCTTCTGCACGGGGGCTCATTTCCCCCCAGTTCCACAAAAAATATTGCGTCACTCAAGCGGGAAAACTTACAAACCACATTTTTCCTTGACTTTCGGACTGAAATACGCTATATTTTTAGAGTCAGGATATCATTTACGTCATTTGCGAGAAAGAATAAACAACCAAATAAGGGTAAAAGAGCTTCGGATCATAGACAACGGAAACCAGAATCTCGGAATAATGAGCATCAAAGACGCTCTGGAACTAGCTCAAAAGGAAGGCCTGGATCTCATAGAGATATCTCCAAATTCCGTTCCTCCGATAGGGAAAATAATGGATTTCGGCAAGTATCAATACGAAATGGCCAAAAAGCTCAAAAAGGCCAAGGCTGGGACAAAAGCCACCGAAACCAAATCAATCCAGGTGAAAATCGGCACCGGAGGCCATGATTTGGAATTGAAATCCAAAACCGCTTCCAAGTGGCTCAAAGAGGGACACAGGATTAAGATAGAGCTTTTTCTATCCGGCCGAGCCAAATACATGGATGAAAAATTCCTAAGAGAACGTTTAGACAGACTGCTTCATCTGATTACCGAAGAATACAAGATATCCGATCCATACAAGAGAGGTCCGAAAGGATTGATTACCACCATAGAGAGAGCAAAGTAAATTAAAAAATGCAAAGTTTAAAACTATAAATCGCGAGAAAAACACATGAAAGGAATGAAAACAAATAAATCATACAGCAAAAGATTGAAATTTACCAAAAACGGCAAGATTTTTTCCAGAAAACCCGGTTTTAATCATTTCAACGCCAAACAATCGCGCGCTACCCAACTTGCCGGCAGAAAAGGACGGAAGTTCAGAATAAAAAACAAACCCAAGTCGCATCTGCTTCCGTTTTCTTAATGCTTTATAATTTTATAAACTTAATAACTTTTCGCTACTAATATGACAAGAGTAAAAAAAGGAGTGCATGCGTTAAAAAGAAGAAGGAGTGTCTTGAAACAGACAAAGGGCTTCCGCCATGGACGAAAAAGCAAAGAACGCCAGGCAAAGGACGCCCTGCTCCATGCCGGAGCTTATGCCTTTGCTCACCGCAGAGATAAAAAATCCCATAATCGCAAACTTTGGAATATAAAGATAAACGCCGGAGCCCGCGAGCTCGGCATGTCTTACTCCAGGCTCATCGGAGCTTTGAATAAAAAGAAAATAACGCTGGATCGCAAGATATTGTCTGATCTGGCGCAAAATCATCCGAACACTTTTGCTAGAATTCTCGAGAGTGTAAAGTGAGCGTCTTTTTATTGGGCTGTATCCGGAGACGAAGAAGAACTTATCTTATACTCTCCTGTTTTTTCCTTTTTCACGAGCTCAAACACACCTTCAACTAGTTTTTTAGGATTAGAACCGACAACAATCTTGCCGATTGAGCGATGCCCTTTCTTAATTATTTCTTTTAGCTGTTCTCCCATTTCCCATGGACCCTCGAAAATCCCAATCGGCTTGCCATCTTCAAAGGCAATGGTAAATTCATGAATCGTGCCCACCCGCCCGCATCCGCAAATAACCGCATCCGAAGAACGGGTTAAAAGAAGATCCCTGCCGGGATAACCAAAGCCGGTATAAACGATCAAATCCAGATAATCAAGCGGAAGCTTATAAACTTCCACATGTTCGCGCTCGGAGGCCGCCGGAGAAAACCCGATAGAAAAACCTCCAGCCTCTTTGGCTCCCATGGCTACCCACAACGGAAAACCGGTAGTCGCTCCGGTTAAAAGCACGGCTCCCTGGCGAGCTATTTCTTTGCCGAGTTCTTTGGCCTTTTCCAATGCATCGATCCCGCAATGACCCGTCTCAGCCGCGCCGGAAACGCAAATTTTTATCTGATTATGACCGTGTTTGGCGTAATTATGCGTGTTCATTGATTTTAGCAATATTAATGTTTTCATTATGCACCACCGGACAAGGAAGCACAACACTTTCTCCTTCTTCAGGCGCGCTGGCATCGATGGCGAGATTGTCCCGAAGCTTTTGCACCAGAAACATCGAGCTTTTCGGCTCTCCCATTACGGCAAAAACTTTTTTCACACTATCCTGCATAAGAGAAACAAAATCAAGCAAACCGTCGGAATCTTTATGCCCGGAATATCCGGAGATGGTGACTACTCTGGCGCGCACAGTGATGTATTCCCCCACTATGCGCACTGTTTTTACCCCTTCTTGAATAAGTCTGCCTGGCGAACCCACCGCCTGATAGCCGATCAAAAGAAGAGTATTGTTCGGATCCGGCAAATATTGCTTTTCGTGATGCACGATGCGTCCGCCCGAAGACATGCCGGAGCCGGCAATAATTACTTTCGGATTGGGCACTTCGTTTATCTTTCTGGATTCGTCAGAATGAAGAGTGGAATGCAAGCCTGGGAAATCAAACAAATACTTGTCTTTAGACATAACTTTTTGAGCCGCTTCATTTAAATATTCTTTATACCGCTTAAAAACCTCCGTCAGCCGTATAGCCAATGGCGAGTCTAAAAATATGGGCATAACGGGAATGCGATCATTCTCCACCAAGCTGTTTAATTCAAAGAGAAGTTCCTGGGAACGCTCCAGAGAAAAAGTCGGAATAAGCAAAACTCCTTTTCTCTTATAATTATCTTCAATGGTTTGCTCCAGAAATTTCTTACGATCTCCCTTGGACTCGTGATTGCGGTCTCCATACACGGATTCCATTATCAAATAATCAATGTCTGTTATTTTTTCGGTATCCGGCAGAATTGGCGACGGACTGTTGCCCAAATCACCCGTAAAAAGAATTTTTTTTCCGTTAAAAACAAAACATATCATGGCAGAACCCATAATATGCCCGGCGTCCAGAAAAGAAACTTTCAGCTTTTCTGTTATTTGTATTTCCTGATGATATTCGAATCCTTCCCATAGAGTAATGGCCGCTCGGATATTTTCCGGAGAATAAATTTTATCCAGATGAAAGTCTTTATTCTTTTCCAAGATCCCAGCCGTATCTTCCAGCATTAGAGGAGCAAGAGATTTGGTGGGCCCGGTAGAATAAATTCTTCCCCGAAAACCCTCATGGATTAGTTTCGGCACCCTGCCCAAGTGGTCCACATGAGCGTGAGTGATAAAAAGAAAATCTATCTCTTTCGGATCATACGGGAATGGATCCCAATTGATATCATCCGCAAGCCTTACCCCCTGGGTAAGTCCGCAATCAACGAGGATTTTTTTGCCGTCCGCTTCCAGAAGAAAATTCGCGCCGGTTACCGTGCCCGTCCCCCCATGAAATGTTATTTTTGCCGAGTCATCCATATTGTTCCTTTTAGGTAATAAAAAGTCGCAAGAAGAACGCCTAGCACATCAAAGAGCATATCGGAAAAAGTATCCGGAAAATCGAAATCCGTTCTGCTTATCATATCAAGAGCAAGCTCATAGAACTCCCATAAAATTCCGATAAGAAATGTAGCCAGAAATACTTTCAAAGAAAGTGTTGTATTTTTGGAAACGGGCTTTTCTATCGAAAAAACATACAAAAAGAACATCCCCACCCACAATCCTCCCAGAAAATGCATAATCATATCGAAATACCAAAGTAAAGAATACCAATAAAACCTTTCTGACATAATATAAAGCCCAAAAATAAAAAACATCAGAAAGACCAGATGTTTTAAAAGCTTTTTCCTGTTCATGGGATTATTTTACCATAAAACAGGACAATATGTTAAGAAAAAATCCGCTCTGCCCAAAGGCGGACGGAATTCTTCTTAGGACTATCTCCAATGTATTACCGTAGCTTGACGCTTAGGTGGGTGAGAGATGCATGAGACCAAGGTCAAACACAATCGACTCTCCCATAAATTAGTGTTCTAGGTAATAATTGAAAATAACCCTGCCTTTAGTGTATGCTTTTAAAGATTTTTCGCAATATAGACGAAACCTTTTTTTTGTTTCAGAATAATTTTACTGATAAAACATTTTAAAACCGCATATCGTTCCAATTCAGTCCGTATTTTTCTTTTATCAGTTTCGTTTCTCCCTCTGATAAAGCTTCATAATCTTGCAATTCCAGTAATTTTATAGCCTCGTTAATATGATTTTCGCTATTGCCCTCAATTTCAAGATACGCCGGCATTCCGGGATACTGATCTAAGTCAAAATTCCAATTTTCCAAAACAAAAGATATTCTATCTTTTTCTTGATGCGCATAATGAACCAGCCCAATCTCTTCAAACAGTAATTTTACCTTGTCAAAATCCGAAACATTGATATTTATTTCAGCGGATTGCCGGGTCTTGCCCACAAATTTCCCCAATGACTTCCAGCTTATCTCGGTTTTGCCGTCGCTTGTTTTACGGACACGTAAATACCAAGGGTGATTTCCCTTTACTGCTTCCTCTACACAATACCAATCCACGTAAAGTCGTGTATTTTGAATTTCTTTAGCACCCAACTTTTTCAGTTTATTTTTGATTGCTTCAACATCAACTTTCAGAATTTTTGTTTCAATTTCGTGCATAAAATTATATTAGATGCTCCCCCAGCCAGTGCCTCAGGCACTGGCTGGGGGAGCATCTTTTTCTAAAAGAGAAACCCTTCCTCTTTCTGCTCTTATAATATCAATAATTTCTTCGCAGTGTTTTTTGAAATTCTTATTACCACTGAAAATGTTCAAAAATCTTTTTCCTTCTTCTTTTGAAACAATTTTCAAATTATTATTCTCATATTCATAGTCGCTAGCATAGACAAGATGAGATTTATTTTTTGGAATATAATGAACTTTGTAATTTTTATTCACATATCCAAGAATTTTGTTAAAATAATTTTCACTAGCCATAACTTGTGATTTAAAAGGTCCTTGGAAAAGAGATCCAGTGCGAGAATACTTGACATTAAAATAATAAGTGTACCCTGCTTGCAGTTTTTGCATAAACTTGGCTATTCCACCGTCCACTAACTGCTTCAAAACAAAATGAAAATGATTAGGATTTAAACAATATACCACAAAAGAAACTAATGGATCTTTAGTGGCATCAGCCAGTGCCTGAGGCACTGGTTGATGCTTTCTTACATCTCGTATGCTCCCTATAATTTCAGTTTGATTAAATTCAATTATACTCTCAAAGAAACGATCAATATCTTTTTTGTTTTTAAAAATATCTCGCTTATCTACACCACGATTATATATGTGATAATATTCACCTGTTATAATTGGTTGCTTTCTCATAGTGCAAGTATAGCACTGCCCACAGCCAGTGCCTGAGGCACTGGCTGTGGGCAATTACTTGTAATATCCTAATTTTTCTAAAAAATCTTCAAGAATTCTTACGGGAACACCTATCACAGTATCAATAGCTCCTTTTGTACTTTTTGCATAATGGAAAAAAGCTCTACCTACAAATCCTGCTCCTTTATATGTCATAGGGTCATCTGCCATTTGGTGAATAACTCGAGTTGGAATTTTCCCCCATTTTATAGAAACAACATCTACAGCTTTCAGGGTTTTATTAAGTCCAATATGATAAACCACAATTGAACAAAAAACAACCGTCTCCCCTTTCGGGTATTCTTTGTGCCAGGCGATAACCTCTTCTTTTGACACTGGTTTTTCTCTTAATTTTCCATTGTGAGAAACTACTAAATCAGAAGTTATTAAAATGGTATTTTTACTAAATTTATTCTTCGCCAGAATCGCGTCCCTTTTGGCCAAACCAAGTCTTAAAACTAATTCCTTAAAATCTTCATGACGTATTTGCTTTTCGTCTATATCGGCAGTCTTCACGTCAAAAACAAAACCAGCGTCCTCTAGAAGTTTTTTTCGGAAGGAAGAGGCTGACCCGAGAATTAATTTAATTTTCTTTTTCTTATTCATCCCGTTAGAAGTAACCCCGCCAAAGTCCTTTGGACTCGCGCTTCTAGCGCGAGCGAGACTTCTAACGGGATTCATCCACACCGAAACGCTTGTAGTCGTAAATTTTTGCAGAACCAAACCAGTGCTTAATTTCGTGCTCCGCCTCCTCGGGAGTTTCCGAGCAGTGAATAACATTGGCGACTGCTCTTTTTTCTTTATTGGCCAAAATCGGAGAATCAATGGAAAAATCGCCACGGATAGTTCCTACTGCCGCCCTATAAGGTAAAGTGTCTCCGGCAAGTTTACGTACAATATCTACCGCATGAACACCTTGAACTATCATGCGAACTAGTGGAGCAGACCTCATGTAATCCACCAACCATTTTCTTACTTCCGGCCCGATCTTGGCAGTTTCGACTGTGCCAAAGTCCGCCATCATATCGTAGCCATACTTTTCGTAAGTTGATTTTGTTTTTTCCCCCAAGCGAGTAATCCAAGCCTCATCCTTGGGATAATGATCATGAATTTGCTCATGTGTGGGCTGAAACATCTCAAGCGCTACAATCTTGAGATCATGTTGTTCGAAACGTTTAATAACTTCACCAATTAAGCCTTTCCTGACTCCGTCCGGCTTGATCATCACATATGTCTTTTCTTCTTTCGGATGTTTCATATTGACCATTTTAACAGAAAAAAATAAATTTTGCAAAAATTCTTTTAGACCGTACTTAACCATACTATAAAACAAGACGACCTCATTTTTTCATAGTATTAAAAAATAATTTATTTTTTAATCATTCTGTCAAAAGTTATGGAGGAATATTCATCTATGTCGATGCCATATTTTTTATATACGCTTCCAGCCGTGCCTATTATGCCATTGTCAGGATTAAAATCAAGTGCTTTGGCGGCATTTTTAACTTTTTCATATGAATCAGATTCGATCTCGAGATAAGTCGGAATCTGTGGCCAAGAATCTATATCAAAAACAACATCACCTTTTTCATACCTTATTCTTTTATTTTTTTCTTCCATTTTGACGATAAGCCCGATCGCCTGAAGAAACTGCAGGGTCTTTTCGTACTCTTCGACCCCAACTTCTATTTCTTTCATGCCGATATTGTTGCCACTTTCATCTTTTTTGCTTTGCTTGTAAGTAAGAGTAACTTCCTTACCGTCTGTACGCAATCGTATCCAGCTATGTTTTTTGTGCAAAGCTCCATCCGGATAATCCAAAATCACTCGAAGATAATCGTATTCCCCCACTTTCTCTGCGCCAATCTGGATGAGTTTTTTCTCAACCTCCGGCACATCCACCTCTAAAAATTTTATTTCATATTCTTCCATAAGCTTTTAATTAATTAAGGAAATTTTTTAAGATTAATGCCGGACAATTTAATTATAGTATGGGTGGTTCCCTTCGGAAGATCTTTGGTGTGAAATGGTATGGTTATTGTCTTATTAGAGACAGAATTAAACATCACATAATGACTACCAGTAATGTGATCAATGATGAAACCCTCTTTGAGAAAAATTTTTATAAGTTTCTTCGGGTTGAGAACCGGAAGCTTAGGCATATATTTTTCTGTCGCTCACACTGAGAGTGCTGATAAAACTGTTAGCATCAGTCTCCACAACTTCCCCTCGTTTCTTCTTAGATAAAAGATAGCCATCAATAGCGTCGACAATCATCTCTTTCGCCTCATTTAAGGTTTTTCCATAACTGATACAACCGGGCAAAAGGGGTACCGTCGCGGTAAAACCCCCCTCTTTTTCAGGGCGAAATACCACATTAAATTGAAGTTTTGGGGTTACTTTCTTCATTCTCGTATTGTATCATACAGAACGCTTTATTTAAAATTCTTCCATTTTACTCCATCGTCTGATATCTCTCCATAATTTCCGCTTCCACTTCGGCGCGGTCGCGACCGTATTTGACATAGGAAAGTTCTTTCAGACTATCTACGATGTTTGGATTGCCTTTCTCCGGCGCCAAAGTACGCAAATTGAATGGTTTGGTCGGCTGACCACGCACCAGCATACTCATATAGGCGTTGAAATTGTCGAGTTTTGCTATATCTTGAGCCGTAAATATCGGCTTGAATTTTTGTTCCAGAAAATTCGCATCTTCCGTGCCAACCCGAAAAATCGCCATGGAACCGACATTGCCGAAAACGGCATTCTTGATATTCTCTTCCAGCTGAGTGATATATTGATGCGCAATATTGAGCGAGAGTCTGTATTTGCGAGCCTCGGATAAAATAGAAGAAATGGAATCAGTGGTAACATTTTGAAATTCATCGATATACAGATAAAAATCATTCATCGGCTTGCCGAACATATCCACTCGGGAAAGCGCCGCCATCTGTATTTTGCCCACTAAAACCAGACCGATCAAATTGGCATTAATATCCCCCAATCGACCCTTGGAAAGATTGACCAAAAGAATTTTCTTTTCATCCATAATTTTCCTAAAATTAAAAACCGAATTCTGCTGAAGCACTACCGGACGCATAATGTCGTTGGAAATGAAATTATCGAATTTAGAAGAAATATACGGAACGAAATTAGCGAGCGACTGATCCCCCGTAGTCTGTTCTGCCGCCACCCAGAATTGTTTGATAATGGGATTTTTGCAACGAGCAAGCTTCATATCGCGAAACTCTTTGTCCGCAAGCACTCTGGTAATTTCAAGCAGTGTGGAGCCGGATTCCGGATCCTCCATCACCAGGAAAGCGCTGTTTCGGAAATATTGTTCAAACATCGCTCCTCCACCCACTTTCATATCAAAAAGTTTGTTGAAAATCCCCATCATTTCATTTACCACAAAAGTTTTTTGTTCCGGATATTTAGGATCATATTCGAGCATATTAAGCCCCATGGGACGCGCCGTATAAGCCGGATCGAAATAAATGACATCATCAATGCGCTCTTTCGGAATACGAGACAGGATAGTCTGAATGTCTGTGCCATGCGGATCGATATAACAACACCCGTCTCCATTTCTGATATCTTGAGTAATCATGTTGAGCAAAATATTGGTCTTACCCGTTCCGGTCTGTCCGATAACATAGAAATGCCTCATGCGATCTTCTCGAGTCATATGAATAGGCGTATCTTTGCCTCTGTAACTGTTTATCCCAAGGAGTATGCCCTCGGCGCCAATTTCGATAGGAGCCGGAGCAATGCCGGATTTGGCTTCTTTAAGCTGAGGCTGGTTGGTAAGCCCTATGGGAAAATGAAATACCGAGGCAAGCTCTTTGAGATTGAGGGGTATTATTTTTTCACTTGAAAAAGAACGATAGGAAAATTCGTGAAAAAGATTTTTCAGTTCTCCTCCCTCTGTTTCATGAAAAAGAACAGAGTTCGAGGCCGCTTCGGTAAATTGATTGAAGGAAGACTCAATCTCCCGGAGAATCGCCCGCGCTCTATCCTTGGTATCAGCCGAAGTGATTACCCGGATGTTGGCTTTCATAATAGTGCTTTTTATCTTGTTGCCTATCTTCTCCACCGCGCCTTCATCCACCGCTCGGCGACCTTTCATATATTTTTCTTTTTTTTCCTCCTCTTTACGCTTTACGCCGAAAACCAGATCCTTACCCGCTTTCATCAAGGCCCTGTTGAATTTATAAAAATTATCCGCCGCATGTTTGACGGAAATACCATCCTTTACATCATCAAGAATCATGTGAAATTCATTGATAAATTTATCTCCCGCCGGCGCCACCAAGATTTGAATAGCCGCTCCTTCTCCTTTAGTTTTTAATTTAGAAAATACGTTCAAAATCGGATTCATCGGATCGTGATCTATATTGTCATAAGTCTTGATCGGCATTACTCCACGTTCGGAAAGTGCGGCGTAGGCTCCCGCCGACTCTCCTTCCGGATTAAAAATATTATAGTCATCCGCCAATTCGCGAACTTTGGCATTGTGATAAAATGCCAGAACCTGTTTTTCAAAAAGAGAAATGTGCTTATTGAACACTGCCGCATAAACCACCACTTCGTCAGTATCTCCGGAAAGAGCCACTTCGAGAGTAAAATAATTTTCTTTTTCATTATTCTTGCCTTCGGAAATAGACTGCATACCGGCGTAGAACTGTTCCATGGCGCCGATAAATTCTTTAAAACCTTTTTGTTTTTCGGCGTCGTCTTCTCCCGGGGGAAGGGTAATTTCAAAGAGGGTCATATTGAGAGACTTGTATGCCGGAACGCCTTCTTTAAAATTGGAAACTTCTGTTCCTGATTTTAGATATTGAATCAATATCCTATGAAAATCATCATCCACATGGGGATTCCCCATCGCCCCCGCTACAGACATGGCATTCTTTATACCTTTAGTGATAACCAAGCCCAATAATTCTTCCATAATACTGTCATGAGACTCCGGTTTTAAAGCTAGCACTATACCCTTTTCTTCTTTTGCGCTCAAAATATTTTCTCTGGCTAAAACATCGCTTCCGGGTATTTCTCTATACCGATTGATTACATCAAGAACCGCTTTTTCCGAAGGATGCTCAAAACGCCCTTTTTTCATCAGTTCTTCTTCTTTCTTGGCCACATGCTCGCGCAGATAGGCGAGCTCCTCTTCGGGAGATTTAAATTTAGGCATTTCTTTAAGAAAAGACGGCTCCATTCTAAGTATTGTATCACGGATAGGTTAAAATCTCAGGCCCTTCTTCCGTTATAAGAATCGTATGTTCAAAATGCGCGCTCGGTTTACCGTCTGCGGTGCGAAAAGTGTAGCCATCGGAATCTAGGGCAACATTTTTTGTACCAAGATTTATCATCGGCTCAAGGGCTATAACCATACCGGGAACCAATTTGGTGCCTTTGCCTGCTTTACCAAAATTTGGAATAAAAGGATCTTCGTGTATTGCTCGCCCCACGCCATGTCCCGCTAAAACTTCCACAATACCATACCTACCACCCACAAAACTCTCTACCGCATTGCCAATATCACCTATAGTATTACCCACCTCCGCCGCATTAATAGCCACACTAAGTGCCTCTTGTGTAGTTTGTAAAAGTTTAACCACCACTGGATCAGGATCACCCACCGGCACAGTTAAAGCCATATCGGTAAAGAGTCCTCGATGCTTAAGGCCCAGATCAATGGAGACGATATCCCTTTCTTTTAAAATTTTATTTTTGCGCGGAATGCCATGCACCACTTCATCATTGACCGAAACGCACAGCGACGCGGGAAAAGGAATTTTGGCCCCCGCCGGACGGTAATTGAGAAACGCCGGTTCGTCGCCCATCTCCCGAATCAGCTTTAAGGCATAAATGTCGAGATCTCTGGTAGAAACCCCGGGTGTTACTTTCTCTTTTACTTTATGCAAAATGGTAGCCAGGCGTTTACCCCCCTCGCGCAGGATTTGGATTTCCTCTTTGGTCTTGATAATGATCATAATTAAAATCCAAGGGCGGCGATTATATCTTTATGGACATTATCAATGGTTTGTTCGCCATTTATCGTGTAAATTGTATAGTCCGATTTGTCCTTGAAATAATTCATCGCTGGAATTACGCTCTTTATGTATTCATCGAATCTTTTTTCAATCCCCTCCGGAGTATCATCGTGCCGACCACGGAGCAAGTTTCTTTTCATTGATTCCTCCTTTCCTACTTCTAGATAAATAATCTTGATATTTTTTCTTCCATACCATTTCATCATTTTTTCAAAACTCTGCGATTGATCTATCGCGCGAGGATATCCATCGGTGATTAAATGACTAACCTTGGTCAAAGAAGAAATTAAAATATTGGTTACTATTGCATCAGAGAAAAACCCAGGTTGAAGTTCCCCTCTGGAAACTGAATCTCTCATCAATTTTGCCGTAAAACTATCTGAATTTATAATTTTTCTGTATTCATCCCCGGGATAAGCATATACCGTCTCGCGCCCGTCTCGCGCTTTCAAAAACTCCATTAAGAGTTTTACCTGCGTGCCCTTGCCGGAACCCACTATTCCAAAAAATACGAAAGTCTGCGGTTGCATTTGTGTTATAATAACACAAATCATGAAAAAAGAAATCATCACCATCTGCGGAGGACTCGGAAGCGGCAAATCCAGCACTGCGAAAAAAGTGGCGCAAATTTTAGGCTACAAGCATTTTTCGTCCGGAGACTTTTTTCGGGAAGTGGGACTCAAACTTGGGCTTTCCGTAAACGAAGTAAATATCCGGGCCGAGACTGACCCCAAAATAGATGAAATTACTGATCAGAAACTGCGCGATATGGGTAAAGAAAATAAAGTTGTCATAGACTCTCGCACCGCTTACCATTGGATACCGGAGTCTTTTAAAATTTACTTGGATTTGCCTGTCGACATAGCCAAAGGCAGAATCTTGAATAGCGCCAAAATAGACAAATTACGGAAGGTATCCGAGCAAGTATCAACCAGCGAAGAAGTATTCAAAAAAATGCACGAGCGCTTCCAAAGCGAGCAAAAAAGGTATTGGGATTTATATAAAATAAATAATACGGACAAAAACCAGTTTGACTTGGTGATAGACACAAATAAAAACAATCTCGAACAAGTCGTCAATATTATTATTTCTGAATACAAAAAGTGGAGAGAAAAGTAAAAAACAGGATTTGTATGTTTATATATCCATATTTGCTTATATTTGTAAAAAATTTGTTGTTAGATTACGCATATGCGGATTTTAACAACAATAAACTTTATAGACCAAAATGATCTCTGATTTTTTTGTCATCTAGAATTTTGTCTACCTTTAAAATTTCTATATACTTCCGAACTCCGAAAAAATTTGCCACGAGAAGTATTTCTCCTTCACAGGGATACGGGTAAATCCAGGCACTTTTTTGAAATTGGAAAAATCCCAGATCCCGTAATTTAAAACGAAACGCATCACGAGCTTTTTTAAACCTGATTGGTAAATCATATATGACCAGCCACCATTCCCCGTCCCATTTTTTAGAATTTTTTATTTTAATCTCGTCAATAATAATATGGCGCAACCTATTTTTGCCTTTTGCGGTAAGAGAATAAAAATTCTCGTCATCCTTTCTCGTATGCCTGATAAATTTATAACGCCGAAGTCCATACAGAGCTTGAGCCTCTTGCCGCCTACTATAAAATTGAGGAAAAAGGGCTTCACCAGTGGCTATCCCATATAAAATACGCTTCGCTAGATGAAGCTTCTTGTTTCTTGACAAAAAAAGTTCACGATATTCCAGAACATCTTTATTTTTCATATGCCGCTAATTATAGCATATGCTAGATTTAACAACAAAAAATTTATAATGGTTATTTTTAATTCTTACCGAAAATTGAGACAAAACTTCAGTACTCCCGCATAGAAACTTGGGCGTCTATTTTCTTGATAAGATCGAGAACTACGGAAACCACGATGAGGAGAGTGGTTCCACCCAAAGCTAAAGTGGAAATACCGGTAAAATATTGCATAATAAGCGGAAGTACCGCCACAAAACCCAAGAACCCGGCGCCGAGAAGAGTAATCCGGCTTAAAACTTTTGAAATATAATCCGAGGTGGAACTTCCCGGACGGATACCCGGAATAAACGCGCCATTTTTCTGGAGATTGGTGGAAAGCGCTTCAGGATCGAAGGTAACGGCAGTATAGAAATAAGTGAAAAGAAAAACCAACACAAAGTAAAGCACGGCATAGAGGACACTAGTCTGGGAAAAAGAAAGTAAAATATCCGAAATCTTTGACACAACAGCGCCGTCAAATCGCGAAAGAAAAGCGCCAATCATTTGCGGAAAAAGCAAAATGGATAGAGCAAAAATAATAGGAATTACCCCGGCTTGATTCACCCGAAGCGGAAGATAAGTAGAGCCTCCCCCGTACATTTTCATTCCCCGCACTTGCTTTGCATAAGTGACCGGAATAGGCCGTTCCGCTTCGGTCGCCATCACTACTCCGGCCACAACCAGCACCCCAACCACCAAAAATCCAAGATAAAGCGGGATCTGGGAAGGATCAAAGGTAAATACAAGCCCCGCAATTTGGGAAGGCAGAGCGGCCACTATCCCAGCAAAAATAATCAGAGAAACACCGTTCCCGATGCCAAATTCAGAAACAAGCTCCCCGAGCCACATGAGAAGCATAGAACCCGCAATTACAATGATTAAGTTTAAAATTCGATCAAAAGCGGTTAGATTCATCAGAATATTCTGATTTTCCAAAATAGCCAAAAGAGAAAATCCCTGAATAGCGGCCAGAGGCACAGTGAGAAATCTGGAATACTGGGTGAATTTCCTGCGCCCAGCTTCCCCTTCCTCATGATAAATTTTCTTTAAAGCCGGAACCATAATAGTAAGGAGCTGCATAATGATAGAGCTTGTGATATACGGCCCCACCCCGAGCATGATGATGGAAAGGTTAGACAACCCGCCACCCGAAAAAATGTTCAAAATCCCGAAAAATTGGTTGCTGGAAAGAAATCTCTCAAGCGCCAGAGTATCGATACCCGGGATCGGAATAGCGGAAAGCAATCTAAAAATAATAAGCGAAAAAAGCACGAAAATCACCTTTCGGCGGAGGCTTTTGTCTGTCCAAATTAATTTTATTTTGGAGAAAAAATTCTGCATAAATTATTATCGAATAACTATTTTCCTTCCTCTAATGCCGAGACGCTTGCGAATTTCGGAAAATTTCTCTCTTTTCCCTCCCAACCCGGGAACCAGCTTTTCCGTTTTAAGAAGATATGCTTTTTGGGCGGACTTAAATCTATATCCGCGATTCTTCGGCAGTTTTTTAATGATATCTCGAAGCTCGGGGCGGCGTTTGTTGCCGGCGCGGGCCGTCTGGCCCTTGCCTCCGCGACCGGAAGTCTTGGCATGCTTTCCCCCGCGACCCACCATTCGGTCCTTTTTATTCTTATGAGATCTTTTTAGGTCGTGTATTTGCATAATTGATTTTACAAATTATTCCCGACTTTTTCTACGCTTATGGATGATACTTCAGCTACTTCAGAAATTTGAGCTTTGTTGTTCGATGCCAAAGCATCAACCGGTAAAGAATATTTCTCGGAAATGCCGGAAAGTGCTTTCATCACCGCTTTGGCGTTGTTTAATTTATTTTTTGTGCCGGCCAGAATTTTCCCGGTAATATCTCGAATACCGGCAAACTTAATGATATCACGAACAACCGATCCAGCCACCAATCCCCGACCGCGATTGGGCAAAAGAGTGACTCTGGCACTTCCGAATTTAGCCGTAACTTCGTGTGGAATGGACATATTCTTGGTAAGCTTAAGTCGCACCATGTTTTTCTTGGCGTTTCGAAGAGCCTTGTTGATAGCAAGAGAGGTGTCTCCTGCTTTCCCTAATCCAAGCCCCACCGCTCCTTTTCTGTCTCCGGCAACCAGAGACACGCTGAATGAAAATCTGCGTCCCCCGGCCACCACTCTGGTAACTCGGCGGATATCCAAAATTTTCTGATCGAATTCCGGCTTGGGTCTTGAGAAAGAAGATCGGCGGTTATTATTTCTTTTTTCGTTTGATTTATCCATATATTTTTAATTTAAAATTTAAGTCCTGACTCTCGAGCCGTATCCGCCAAAGTCTTTATGCACCCGGTATATTTGAATCCATTCCGGTCAAAAACCACTTTTTCTATTTTCGCCGTTTTGCAGATTCCCGCGATAATTCTTCCCACCTCTTTGGCCCGTTCTGTCTTGGTGCTTTTGGTTTTATTTTCCACCTTTCCTCTTTTTGGCAAGTCGCTTGCTTGCGCCAAAACCTTGCCGGAAACATCATCTATCACTTGAGCGTAAATAAATTTATTCGATCGAAAAACGGAAAGACGCGGACGACCCGAAGAACCTCGGATCTTGGCTTTGATTCTTTTTTTTAATCTGATTCTTTTGTCGGTTTTTTTATTCATATTTTTATGCAACTTTCTTGCCCTGCTTGCGTCTGATTACTTCGTCTTCATAGCGCATTCCTTTGCCCTTATACGGTTCCGGCTTTTTAAGAGCGCGCAATCCCGCGGTAAAACTGCCCACCAATTCTTTATCCGGACCAGAAATGGTTATATTATTTTTATCCGCAGTAACATTGATACCTTCCGGTATTTTTACCACTACCGGATGAGAGAAACCCAAAGCAAAGTGTATTTCTTTTCCCTTTACTTCTGACTTAAAACCAACTCCTTCTAAAATTAATTTTTTCTGATACGGAGTTACTACGCCCGAGAGCATATTTTTGATATGCGAAGCATAAGTGCCCCAGAGAGATTTTGAAAATTTGTCATTTCTTTTGATATTCAAAGTTATATTTTTGTCGGTAACGGTAATGGCAATATCGTCCCGAAAAGTTTTCGATAGCGTCCCCTTCGGACCAGCGACCACGATAGCGTTGCCGTCAAAACTCACCTTGATTCCTACTGGTATTAATATTTCTTGTTTACCGATTCTTGACATAATTTTATTTATAAACTTTCTACTTTATAACTTTTCACTTGTCTTGATTACCAAAGCCTAAACAACGCTTCCCCGCCGACCTGTTCCTTTCTGGCATTCCTGCCAGAAAGAATCCCTTTTGGAGTCGAAAGCACTAATACACCCGTCCCTCCCTTCACCGGATGAATGTCTTTCATGCCGAAATAAACTCGTCTGGATTGCTTGGAAATTCTTTCCACTTCTTTAATTTTCGGCTCCTTGCCAATATACTGAAGTTCAAGCTCTAATACTGGGTGATCCTTTCTAACTTTTTTCGCAACACTTTTAATATAACCCTCTTTAGCCAAACATTCACTTATGGAAAATTTAATCTTCGAAAAGGGTACCAAGACAGACTCTTTTCCGGAGAGTGAAGCATTTTTGATCATTATAAGCATATTGGAAATAGGATCCATAAAATGTAATTATTTAAGTAATTTAGGTGTCCGACACCTAAATGTCGGGCTTCTGCTATCTACCAACTTGATTTTCGAACTCCGGGAAGCATTCCTTCATTGGCAAGCTCTCTAAAACAAATGCGACAAATGCCGAAATCCCGCATAAAGGCATTTCCTCGACCACACCGAAAACATCGATTCTTACGTCGGGTGGAAAATTTCGGTTTCTTTTTTGATCTCGCCACTACGGATGTTTTTGCCATGTGAAAATGCCATTTTCAAGAGGTGATATCGCGTATTTTTTCTTAAAACCTGCTTTCAAGCCTTAAGAAGAAACACGGATCAGCCTGTCTCGAGGCATTCACATGCTAGCAAAACAGGGCAAAATAGTCAAATAAATAAAAAATCCCCGAGGGGTGTTTTAATAATTTTATTTATTCTCCTCCTTCTTGAAAGGCACGCCCAAGAGTTCGAAAAAGGTCTTGCCTTCTTCTTTGTTTTTCGCCGCAGAAACAATAGTAACAGAGAGACCGAAAACATCCCGAATATCTTCATCCGCCGTTTCCGGGAAAATAGTGTGTTCTTTGACACCAATGGAAAGATTGCCTACGTTATCCACCGCGCCGGGAGAAATGCCGCGAAAATCTTTGGTGCGCGGAAGCGCAATATTCAGAAATTTTTCGAGAAATGCATACATCCTCTTGCCACGGAGAGTGACTATGATTCCGATGGGGTCGCCTTGTCTTACTTTAAAAGATGAAATGGACTGCTTGGCTCCCCGCATGGCGGCCTTCTGTCCGGTAATCTTGGAAAGACGCGTAGCTACGGCTTCATTTTTATTTTTATCCTTTTTCATCAAGGTGCCGGTGCCGACATTGATCACTATTTTCTGAAGACGCGGCGCGGCTAAAGCATTCTTGTAATGAAAAGCGCTTTTCATTTTTTCATACGCGCCCGCTTCTTTTTCTTTTATGGTTTGATTTTTCATATTTAACTTATCTTCTTCACATTGGAAACATGAATCGGCATAGCGATATTTACCATGGATCCTTTTTCATTTGATTTTCTCGGACGCTTGTGTTTTTTCGCCATATTAAGTCCTTCCACCACCACTTTATCAAGCGCGGGCAAAGACTTCAAAATCTTGCCGGATTTTCCCTTATCCTTGCCAGCTATCACCGTCACATTGTCTCCTTTTTTTATTTTCATAACATTCGTTTTATGAACTTCACAATTTTTATATCACTTCTGGCGCCAAAGAAATAATTTTTTGGAATCCTTTCTCGGCAAGCTCTCGCGGTATGGGACCGAATACGCGCCCGGCCTTGGGATCGAGTTTGCCTTTCTCCAGTATAACCACCGCATTGTCGTCAAAACGGATATAGGACCCGTCGCGACGACGCTCGGCATTTCTGGTGCGCACTACCACCGCCTGATGCACCTCTTTCTTTTTTACCGCCTTTCTGGGACTGGCGGATTTTATCGAAATTACCACGATATCGCCAAGCTTGGCGTATCTTTTTTTGGAAGACCCCAAAACTTTAAAAACCGCGCCAAGAACGCCTCCGGTATTGTCAGTTATTTTTACTAAAGATCGTGGTTGAATCATGGTTTTATTTACTTACTACTCTAAACCGCTTATCCTTGGAAATCGGCCTAGTGGACACTATTTCCACAATATCGCCGACTTTGTATTTGTTATCTTCATCATGCGCTTTATACTTTTTACTGACTTTGTAGAATTTGCCATACAGCGGATGCTTCACAAAACGCGAAACGGAGACAATCACGGTTTTGTCCATCTTGTCCGACACCACCACACCCGAAAGCATCTTTGCTCCGACACCCTTTTCTACTTCTTCTTTGGTTTTATTTGTTTTATTCGCCATAATTTTATTCCGCGTAAGCCCTGCTTATTATCTTCGCTTTTACCGGAAGCTTGCTTCCGGCCTTGCGGAGCGCTTCCTTGGCCACCTTGTCCTCCACGCCATCCACTTCAAAGATAATTCTTCCCGGCAGAACATCAAAACAATATCCTTGCGGGTCTCCCTTACCCTTTCCCATGCCCACTTCGGCCGCTTTGGCCGTATAAGGACGATCCGGAAAAATACGCACCCAGTATTTGCCTGATTTGGTGAGGGTGCGGGAAATTACTTTTCTGGCAGATTCGATTTGAGTGGATTTAACACGGGCTTGAGTTTCAGATTTGAGTCCGAAAGATCCGAAGGCAAGCCTGGTACCTCTGGTATCGGAACTTATCGCCTTCCGATTCTTGCGACCTGTCTGCCATTTTCTAAATTTTACTTTTTTGGGAAGCAACATATGTTTAAATTAATTATTATCCGCGTCTTTATTGTCTTTCTTCCGATCTGAAAAAATCTTACCCCGATATATCCATACCTTGATGCCTATGGTCCCGTAAGACATGACGGCTCGCTCTCTTTTAAAATCTATATCCGCTCGAAAAGTCTGAAGCGGAATGGATCCTCGTTTGAGCTCTTCGGTGCGGGCGATTTCCGCGCCGCCCAAACGGCCGGAGAGTACCACTTTTGCCCCCTCCACTCCGCGCGCGGACATTACTTTCTCCAAAATCTGCTTGATTACTCGCCGATATGGCATGCGCTTCTCGAGTCCTTCCGCGATCATATAGGCCACGATGGACGCATCCGCTTCGGGATTGGAAATTTCAATGATTTCAAGCTTGAATTCTTCAGGCTTTGGCAACTTGAGGTTTTCCATTTTTTTTAAAATATCCGCCTTGAGTTTGGTGGCGCCTTCGCCACTCCGGCCTATTAAAAGCCCGGGTCGCGAAGTGCGGATGATTACTCTAGTCGCCTTCTCTCTTCTCTCGATTTCGATAGAGGAAACATACAATCCGCGCAACTTTTTCTCCAGATATTCCCGGATCAAAACATCGCCTTTCAAATATGTCACATACTTTTTAGGATCGGCAAACCATCTGGACTTCCAGTCCCGAAGTATTACCAATCTATGCGCGTATGGATGAACGATCTTGCTCATATTATTTCTTATTTGCCTTCTCCGCTAAAACAAGGGTGATATTGCTAGTGCGTTTGTTGATCCGATGCGCGCTACCCATGGCCGCCGGCATCATTCGCTTCATGGTAATGCCCTTGTCCACTCGGAATTCCTTAATGAAAAGATTTTCCGCCTGAACTCCGATGTTTTTCGCATTGGCTACCGCCGAAGAAAGAAGTTTCTTAAGCGGAACTCCGGCTCTCTTGGGAAGAAAACCGAGTTCGGCCATGGCGGCCTCCGCTTTCTTACCCCTCACCAGGTCAGCCACCGCGCGGACCTTTCTCGGAGATTGTCTGTAATTTTTTAAAAATGCTTTCATCCCGTTTAGAAGCAGACCGCGATCAACTCGCGTGTCTGATATTTTATGTTACTAATTTTTCTAATATTTAATTTCATATTTTTGTTTGTATTTTAAATTGCGATCGCGGCTTTTAACAGGATTCATATTCCTATTTCGTTCCCTTGGCATCCGTCGCGGCGGCTTTCGCTCCCTGGGCGGCCGCTATTTCGGCCTCTTTCTTTTTCTGCTCGAGTTCTTTCTGCATCTTTCCGCCATGCTTAATAAATTTCTTGGTTGGGGAAAATTCTCCCAGTCTGTGACCCACCATGTCCTCCGTGACCAACACTTCCACATGCGTCTTACCGTTATAAACGCCGAAGATAAAACCGAGCATCTCCGGGGACACCACTGAAGCCCGATTCCAAGTCTTGATCATGGGGGTTTGAAGCGGATTTTTGCCGGCAACCTTTTTCAGGAGCCGTTCATCAACATACATCCCTTTTTTTATGCTTCTGGTCATGATAAAAATTATTCGGCAGACATTAAAATAAGCCCTTAGCGAGCTTGGATTTATAATATCAAATTTAAATATAAAAGCAAGGGAAAATATGATTTGACTTTAAAATGAAAAAATCTTAGCATAAAAGTATGAATGAAGGAATAAATTCCAATATACCCAAACCAAATGAGCCCCCGGTGGAAAATAAACAAAATAATGATGTTCCGCAAGAAGAAACGTTCTCCTTCCCAAGTCCCGAAGAAATGGGAGATTTACTGAAAGAGGCGGATAAGATGGCGACCGAAGCTCTGGTCACCGAAGAAGAAATAGGGAAAAGGGTGAATGAGAGGGAAAAACAAGTAGAACAGCTCAGGTATCTGCGTGCCTTCGAAGAATATTTGAAGTGGCTCGGGCAATTGTCTCCGATGGAAAATCTGAATCCGGGAGACTATGGAGCCCTGGCAGAAGAAAAAATAATCGATCGCGATTCGAAAGATCCGCTTCAAAAAAGAATTTTGGAAAATATGGACACAGTCCTGTATAGATTCCAGAGCATAAAAAGTCTATCCCCTGATGAAGCTCAAACATTGGCTAAACTTTTTACCATTCGAGAAAAATTCCGAGAGGAAATAAAGAGAAGAATATTGGAAGAACAAAATAGAATTTCAACCCGGCGGGGAGAAATAATCGAAAGGACCCTGGCGGTTTACAAACGAAGAACCGAAGAGACCGAAGCGACGATCCGGGAGATAGAAGCAAATCCCCGAGTTCTCGGATATATCGAAGCCAGAGAGGCGGAAAAGCGGACGGCGGCGGCCAAAGTTTTAAAAGAAGGAAGGCTAAAACTCCTCCAAGCAAAGTTTATCCCGGATCTCAAATCCGTCCGGAGCCGGCAAAACAGGGCCTTTAAAAAAATCAAAGAAGTAATAGATGACCAAGATATTGAGACTAAGCTAAAATCAGCCCTTGGCGAACAGGGGAAAACTCCCGGAATTTTTGAAGAAATAAGAAAAAAATTGGCGGAAGCGTATCGGGACAAAAAAATTAAAGAAAACGAAGTGGCTCCCTGGATGATGATGGGGGTGCATTACGGTCAAACTCTTAGCTTTCTTCAAGATAAGAAAAAACCGGAACGGGAAGCTTTGGATGCCGGAGTAAAAGAGGAAGACGAGTCTATGAAAAAACTTCTGGAAGAGTTGGGGCGGGCGATTACCGGCCAGCAGATTCTCCGCCAGTTACTCGGCAACGGAGAAGAATACATGTTTGCCAAGAAAAAATCAGGAGAAAAAAAGAAAGACGGCTCTGCTGCCGGAGCGGAGAAAGCTCCGGGACGCGCTCCCGATTCGGAAAAAAAAGGAAAAGTGACGGAGGAGATAAAGAGCCTGATCGAAAAAGGCGGTTTTGAGGTAAATGTGCCGGTAGTGGAAAGAGAGGGAAAGAAAAAAACAACAAGAATGATGCCGGGGGTGGTACTTATAAAAATGACAACAAGTAAAAGAGGTAGCGAGCAGTTGGAAGTAGTCGGCACCGCCGGAGCGGCAACAGAAGCCCTGAAAACAAACAAGATTTCCGTCCCAAATATGTCCCAATTTCCGGAATGGCTGAGGAAGTCGGCCGGAGCGCGGGCGCTTCTTGCGGAATATCTGGCGAATCAGGCAAAAAGAGGATAAATTTCATACGGCTCAAATGGCGGGAGATGAGCCGTTGGGGTAAAAATAGAATGGCCGGGCCCGACTTGCGTCGAGGCCCGGCCGTGGATTTTGGGGCTAGCTTAGAACGCGCCAGCCCGGCGGGAGGAGGCGGGGGGTCTAGCTAGACCCCCCCCGCCTTTTTTTTGCCGGCAGCCCAAGTTGCCGGCGGCGCTCCTTTCGGAGCGCCTTTTTGCGTCCGTTCCTAGAACGGGCGCGCCGCCTACAACACATCCTATAATCTCCTCCTGGACCCGGCCGGGGGCTGGGATACCCCTGAAAGGGCCGGATCCATTTAAGAGACTACCAATATCTACACATAACGCAAATCAAAATGTGGAAAAGTCTTATTTCAAAATGTCTACCGAAATGAACATATGTTCATTTCGGTAGACAAGGAAAATTCTGTTTAATTTTTAATTTCTCTTTTTTTACTTCTTCCCCTTCTTTACCCGGCGAGAAACGATGAAAATATTTGAATACTTTTTGGGGCGTCTGGTTTTTCTGCCGCCGGTTACTTTGCCCCACATTGTTTTTGGCCATTTAGTTCCCCGGCCTTAAAAAAATTCTAAATTTTTGCTAAAATTTTCATGTATTCGCTTCGCGAAACACCGGCTAACTTTATATCATTTTTGATGATGAAAACAGGCACATCATCATACATGGGTATTACCACAGGTCTCTTTATTCCATTTTTAACATAAATCAAATGATCACCCTCTTGCCTATCAAAATGAAAATTCAAATATTCAAAAACCTTCACTAATTTTTTATAATGAATCGGAGTTACTTTTGGCATAAAATTAAAACGCCAAGGACAGACGATCCATAACTAAAAGGTCTGGGGTAAACCATTGATGCTTTTTATAAGAAAAGCCGGCTTCTTCCATTATTTCGTCTAGGGTATTCATCGCTTTGGCCGATTTCAAAAAGCCGGATATTGCTTCCTTTAATTTTTCCTTTGCTTCATCAATATTCTTGCCACAACTTGCAACTTTTAGTTCAGGATTGTAGGAAACAAAGTATTTACCTTCCTTAAAGACTTGAACTGTTAAGGTTAAATTTAGGACATTGGTTTTCGTATGTTTTTGAATGGCCATAAGTAAAATATACCATACTACTTATATTACGCAACAAGTACAGCGCCCTCCCTTTTTTACTTCTTCCCCTTCTTTACCCGGCGAGAAACGATAAAAACATTTGAATACTTTTTCGGACTGCGAGTTTTGCGTCCGCCGGTAATTTTTCCCCACATAGTCTTCGGGCGCTTAGTACCCCGGCCCTGACGGCCTTCGCCTCCTCCGTAGGGATGGTCCACCGGATTCATGGCCGTGCCGCGAACGGTCGGACGAATTCCCTTCCACCGGCTCCGGCCCGCCTTGCCGAAATTTTGCAAATGGTATTCTTCGTTTGAGACCACTCCGATCGAGGCCCAGGCATTTTCGTTTATTTTCCTTATTTCCGACGAAGGCATTTTTATATTGGTATAGCCCTCGGCATTAGCCACCACTTGAGCGAAAACGCCCGCTCCGCGCCCAATTTTCGCCCCGCCCCTGGGCTTAAGCTCTATATTGTAGACAAAAGTCCCGACCGGAATATTTTTAAGCGGAAGCCTGTTCCCCGGCTTGAGTTCCGCCTTGTCGGATACCAAAAAAGAGTCTCCGGGCTTTATGGATTTTGGCAATATTACATATCTCTTCTCTCCATCCCGATATACCGCAAGCCCGATGAAAGCCGAACGATTGGGGTCATATTCGACAGATTTTATTTTAGCCGGAATTTCTTTTTTGTTATATAAAAAATCCACCTCCCGATAAAGGCGCTTGTGTCCACCTCCTTTATGGCGCATAGTGATGCGTCCCTGGCTGTTTCTTCCTACCGATCTCCTTAACCCATGAGTCAGTGATTTTTCCGGAGAAATGCGAGTAATAACGTCCCGATAAGAAACATGGGTCATTTGTCTTCGTGATTTACTTGTGGGTTTGTATGTTTTCATCCTATTTTTACGCAAATTCTATTTTGTCTCCGACTTTCAGATAAACAAACGCTTTCCTGCCTTCACCCTGCTTGCCCGGCTTACCTTTCCAGGAGACCCGCTTGGCCGGCACTGATAAAATATTTACTTTGACTGGACGCACTTTGTAAATTTTGGAAATTTCCTTCTTGACTTCCGTCTTATTAAGCGGAGACAACAAATCGAATGTGTAGATATTCAAAGCCGTGGCGTTGCTAGCTTTTTCCGTAATTCGCGCGGTCAATTTTACAACTGTCTTCGGATCTTTTATTTTATCTTTTTTAGTTGCCATATTTTTTAATTATCCTCTGGATTCCAAAAATTTAACGCTTTCAGCCGGATTTTCTATCAGGAGATATTTATAATCAAGCACGTCTTTCGGATTTAAATTCCTGGAAAAGACTATTTCCAGAGCCGGGATATTCCGAAGGCTTTTTTCCGCATTTTCGTTTCTGCTGAATAGAGCCGTCAATATTCTCGGTTTTTTGGAAACCGCGACATTCCCGACCCCCGCCGCTTTCGCCACATTCTTTACCGCTTCGAGGCCGGCTTGCGTGTTCATTTTCGGCATTGAAAGCGTCTCCATAAAAATAATTTCCCCATCTTTCCACTTCTTGGACAAAACAGAAAACAAAGCCTGAGCCCGCATCTTTTTGGAAATTTTCTTTTTATAGTTTTTCTCCGCCAAGGGTCCATGAGTCACCCCTCCGCCCACCCAGATGGGACTGCGAATCGATCCATGTCTGGCCCGACCGGTGCCTTTCTGTTTCCAGGGTTTCTTGCCGCCTCCTCGCACTTCTCCACGGTCCTTGGTATCCGCCGTGCCGGCGCGTTTGTTGCTGCGCATTCCTTCCACCACTTGATGCACCAAATCACTGCGCCACTTAGCGGCAAAAACTTTTTCAGGAAGAGTTATCATCCCCGCTTCAGCTCCTTTTTGATTGTAAATTTTCGCTTGCATTATTTTTTACCTCGACAGCGCCTTAGGCACTGGCTAGCCAGTGCCTAAGGCGCTGTCTTTACTGACCATTTCCACCAACGTCCCGCGACGACCGGCGATTGCTCCCTTGATCAACATTAAATTATTTTCTTTATCCACTAAAATAACTTTTAAATTTTTTTGAGTAATCCGATCCCCTCCCATTCGTCCCGCCATTCTCATACCGCGCGGCACATGGGTGCGAAGCCCTCCGCCGATAGACCCCGGTTCCCGCTCGGAATGTTTCTGGCCATGGGTGCGGGGTCCTCCATGAAAGCCATGGCGCTTGACCACACCCTGAAATCCTTTGCCCTTGGAAACACTTGAAATTTGAACTTTGTCACCCGGCGCAAAAATAGAAACATCCACTATATCCCCAATCTTCGCATCTGAGATATCGGCAGGCCCGAGCTTAAATTCTTTCAGAATTTTGTAGCTCTTTTTATTTTTTCCCCGCGCTTTCGTAACTGCTTGAAACCCTATCTGCACGGCATCATATCCGTCTTTCTTTTTTTTAAAAATTCGCAGAAGCTCGACCGGTCCGGCAGAAACCACCGTAACGGGAACAACTTCTCCGTTTTCGGAAAAAAATTCGGTCATGTTTACTTTTGTTCCTAAAATAAACTTCATAACATTTTTACATCGATATCCACTCCGGAAGGCAAAGATAAATTAGTCAAGGCTTCGATGGTCTTGGCATTCGGATTTATGATATCGATCAATCTTTTATGAACTCTTATCTCAAATTGCTCCCGAGTATTCTTGTAAATGAAAGAGCTACGATTAACCGTGTATTTTTTTATTTCAGTGGGAAGAGGCACAGGACCCGAGATCACGGCATCATACCGCTCGGCGGTATCCATGATCTGTTTGACGGAACTATCGAGAATTTTGCTTTCATAGGCCCGGACACGTATGCGCAATATCACTTCGGTATCGCCCTTTACGACAGAAACGCGAACGGGCTTGTCTTTCTTGGAAAGAACAGCTTTTTTCTTAGCACCTGCGGAGGGAACCTTGGGTTTGCTTGTAGCGCCATCTGCCACGCTACGCGCAGGCTTTCTCGTTTTTGTGGATCCTGTTGTCATAGAACTATGCATTTGAAAAACCAAACTAAGCCAAAATCTTCGTTACCACCCCTGCTCCTACAGTTTTGCCCCCTTCTCGAATAGCGAATCTTTGAGACTCTTCGAGCGCTACCGGAGTAACAAGCTTAACTGTAATCTTTACCGTATCTCCAGGCATCACCATTTCTGTTCCTTCGGCAAGAGCCACATCCCCCGTTACATCTGTGGTGCGAATATAGAATTGAGGCTTGTATCCTTTAAAGAAAGGCGTATGCCGACCACCTTCTTCTTTTTTTAGAACATATATCTCGCAAGTAAAATTATCATGCGGAGTAACAGTACCCGGCTTGGCAAGCACCTGACCGCGGGTAATGTCTTCTTTTTTCAAACCACGGAGAAGCACTCCGGCGTTGTCTCCGGCCATGCCTTCCTGTAGATTTTTGTTGAACATTTCAATGCCGGTGACTGTGGTCTTTTGGTTGGGCTTAATACCCACGATCTCCACTTCCTCTCCGACTTTCACTATTCCTCTTTCAATCTTTCCGGTTACTACCGTGCCACGGCCTTCGATGGAGAAAATATCTTCGACAGGCATAAGAAAAGGCTTGGTGGTGTCTCGTTCCGGAATCGGAATGTATGTGTCAAGAGCATTGGTGAGCTCAAGAATTTTCTTGGCCCATTCGTCGTCAACAGACTTGGATTCAAGAGCTTTGAGTCCCGAACCGCGAATAACCGGAGCCCCGGCGCCGTCGAATCCCTGCTTGGTCAAGAGCTCTCGAATTTCTTCTTCCACCAAATCAATCATGTCTTTGTCGTCAACCATGTCGCACTTGTTGAGGAAAACAATAATCTTCGGCACGCCGACTTGTTTTGCCAAAAGCACGTGTTCGCGAGTCTGGGGCATCGCTCCGTCAGTCGCCGCAACCACAAGGATAGCACCGTCCATTTGAGCGGCGCCCGTAATCATGTTTTTAATATAATCGGCGTGTCCCGGGGCATCGATATGCGCATAGTGACGGGCATCGGTGGCATATTCATTATGCGAAATATTGATAGTGATTCCCCGAGCCTTCTCTTCCGGGGCATTGTCAATCTGATCAACACCCTTTAGACGCACTTGCTTGCCAGCCATGTTTAGGACATGCAATATTGCCGCAGTCAGCGTGGTTTTACCGTGATCCACGTGACCAATGGTGCCGACATTGATATGCGGCTTGTCTCTTTTAAATTCTTCTGCCATACGATTGATTTTGCTAGTGATTAAAACTCAACGTACGATTACCAGTCGCTGGGGCTTAATCACTAACGATATTATTGATAAAAAAACTGCCAAAGTGCAGTTCCATTCATACTAGCAAATCAAAAAATATTGTCAAATTAACATTACCATGCTAAAGTTGGACACATGGAAACAACACCCGGCGCGCAAGAAACAAAAGAGCAAAAGTATATTCGAATTCTTACAGAAATAAATACATTAGTAGCATCAGCTCTAAAAGTCTTGGCAATACAACCCGGAACTGCAAGGGCTGAAGGTAAACCAAAACAATTTAAAAACAATTTTTTTATCCTTTTTTTAGCTTTAAGATCGGCAAGCGAAGGACACACCGAATTATACTTGAAACAAGCGCAGAAATTGGGCGAAAAGTGGACAAATTTTCTTGCGCAAAATAAAAATCTGATTTCAAAAATGGATCCGACGTTGAACGCGCTCGAAATTAATCAAAAGATTGTTGAAAATACTCTGGAACTTATGCGTCTCGATGAACCAAAAGCTTTCACAGATATTGCTAAAATTCAATCGGAATCAGAAAAAATAAGAAATGCGGCCTGGGCAACATTGAATCCGCTTTTGGAAGAAGCGGCAAATAAAATGAGAGAGTGCGGCATTGTGCCGGAAAAAGATTTTGAGTTTTTCGTAGATCCTAAAGATTTGAGCTGATTTTTATTTTTTCCACTCTCTTTCCAATTCTTTTATTTTCGCTTTTAATTCTGCAATACTAAAACCAGTTTTCTTTTTTACACTTTCCTCGTCTTTATTTATTATATCTTCGACAATTTCTCCGCCAAATTTTTCAATAAATTCCGAAGAATAAGCGCAAGATCTTTGGGGTCCTTCAGTCGGGGAAAACCAATAATTCGGTATTTTCCTCTTTGGTTCTATTTTTTTATTCGGATTACTCGAATTTCGTTCCAAGCGCATATCTCATTTTATACCATACTTTCTAATCTCCTCGCAAAGTTTTTGGGCTTTGGCTTTGGGGTCGGCGGCAAAAATAATACCGCGAGAAGTGTTGATGATGAGACCAAGGCCAACACTATTTAAGCCGGCCTGCATTACTTCCGCCACACTTCCCCCCTGTGGACCGACGCCGGGAACCAGAAAAGTCATATCGCCCACTAGTGAACGGATTTTTTGCATTTCTTCCGGATAAGTCGCCCCAACCACCAGCAGGCAGTTATTATTTTTATTCCATTCTTTGGAAACTTTTTCTGCGACAATCTGCCAAAATGGCTTTTGTAGACGTCCGACGTCTACAATTTTTAAATCTTGTAATTCACCTGCTCCCGGATTGGAAGTCCGGCAGAGGATTATGCAACCTTTATTTTTTCTTTCCAAAAACGGAAGCAAGGCTTCCTTCCCGAGGTACGGATGCAGAGTCACGGCGTCAAATCCAAGCCAGTCAAAAATCGCATTCACATACCCTTTGTTCGTATTGCCAATATCCGCCCGCTTGGCATCCAGAATTGTAAAAATATCCGGATGATTTTTTATCAAATAATCCATCGTCATTTTCAGCTCTTTCATACCGGCATCACCCCGCGCTTCAAAGAAAGCACTATTCATTTTGAAAGCCGCCGCGTATTCATGTGTCTCCTCTATAACCCATTTATTAAATTCAAACTGCGGAAACTTCCGTGCCTTAAACCTCTCCGGCAATTTATCAAAATCCGAATCCAAGCCAACGCAAAGTAGCGAATTTATTTTCTTGGCTCTTTGGTTGTATTTGTCTATTATCATTTCAGTTCGGTCGTCAGTTTTGATAATAACATTATTTAATTTATTTCAATGCATGGACTTTTGCGAATTTTCCGTATTCTATCGATTTTTCATAATCCTGATTAGTTATTAATTTCCTGGAAAGAAAAAAGTTTAAAATGTCTCTAAATTCTAAAATACTTATTAAAGTATATTTTAATTTTTTCAAATTTTCCTTTCCCCCCTCTTCCCTATCTACCACCACTATAATTTCAGACATAACTTTAAGACCGCTTTCTTTCAAAACCTCTATCGCTTTAATTTTAGTAAAAGCATGACTCGAAACAACATCATCAATGATAAGAACTTTTTGCCCTTTCCTAAAAACGCCATTTATGCTTTGCTTGACTCCATGATTTTTTTTAATTCCTTTAAGAGCTTCCGATCTGACAGAAATCATCGGGATCTTGGTCATGTCCGAAACGGTCGTCGTGATCGGAGAAATTGACTGAGGCAAATCAACCAAAATATCCGGTTTTAATTTTTTAACGATAGGCGCAATCTGGCTGGCAATATTTTTTCTAATTTTCGGATCACGAAAAACATCCCGAAGGTTCAAATAATTCGGACTTGGGGGCACTTTGGGATATTTTGTGTGAAGATTGAACTTAAATCCCTTTTTTGAAAACTTTACGGCTTTGAGTCTATAAAAATCCAGCGCTATTTTTTGCAATTTTTTATTCATCTTTTTATCATAACCTTTCCCTTATTTCCTTTGCAAGGTAGGGGTTCCACATCGCTCCGGTTGCGGACATCACTACATCCGCCCCGGCTTCGCGGTATTCAAAAAAGTCATCCGCGTTCATCACTCCACCCACCCCGATAATAGTGAATTTATAACCCGACTCTTCGCGAATCTTTTTTAATTTTCTTACCATTTCCAAACCTGCCCACTTGATAGAAGCTCCGCAAACTCCCGAACGCAAACGGTTCTTTCCCGGCAGAGCCGGCTTGCCATCTTTATCCACTACCTCCACTTGAATAGTATTGATGAGAGAGATCGCTTGCGCGTATTTATTGGCAATTTCCGCCAATTTTTTTATGTCTTCATTATTTTTATAATAACCGACTTTCAAAACCAAAGGCATGCCGCCGATTTCCGCCCTGATTGCTTTACAGACTCTTTCAGTCATATCCAAATTGTAACAGACCAACCCTTCGTTGCCGATATTCGGACAAGATAGATTTGTCTCCAGCACTTTAGCTCCCGTTTCTATTGCTTGCCTCGCGGCCAACGCATAGTCGGACACAAATTCGTCGACTGTTTGATTTTCTCTTACTGTTCCCATAAAGCTCAAAACCAAGACTTGTCCTTTGTGGGTATAAGAAATAGCTTTTTTTACATCCTCTTGCCAAATTTTAGGGTCCCGAGAAGGCACGCCGAAAGAATTAGTGATGGAGATGGGTTCCTCAAAATTCGCGTCCGCTACAAACTTTCCCTGCGCTTTTTCATAAGTCAGATCGCCTCCAACTTTTATCGAAAGAACATTGGGAAAAGGATGACAGGGAAAAATTTCGGATCGGACAGTCTTGTAAACACAGATATCGAAACTTTTATCAAATGCACCTTTGCAAAAATCGGAATTCAAAAGCGGCCCGGCCGGAATGCCAAAAGGGGAATTCACTTTCACCCCCAGAAAATCATACTTGGGTAAAGATTCTTCCTGTCGAAACATTTTCCCATCAGCAAAAATCCCAAAAGGGCCTTCCTTAAAATTTTCCTCGTAGCTTTTTCCCGGATCATAAAAGGGTATGTAAAGCATTTCCAACCAATATAATATCAAGTCTCTAATAATTATGGAATGTTGACGCTTGATTTCCTAAAATTCTTCACAAACATAAAATACACGAATATCCCGCCCAAAATGATAAGAAAATTTAAGTGATTTAAAAGTGCCGACCCGAAATAATAAAATATCAATGTCCAGAAACTATTCCAGGTTATTATGGAAATAAGCGAGTAAAAGAAAAATTCATAAAAAGAAAGACGTAAAATTCCAGCGGCGGTAGCCGCTAAGGCTCCGAAATTCGGATGAACATAAGCGGTAAACAATGCCCGGAGGCCTTGGTCTTTTACCTTGGCCTGTATCTTAAGAAGTGGTCCTTCCAATCCCAGTTTTAAAAAAATATGATACCAGCCGAAACGTCCCAAGGCATAATTCAGAAGAGCCGTCAGAAAGAATCCCGTAATTACCAAGAAAAGCATAAAAAAAACATTCAGTCCGGCCGACCGGGCAAAAACTACTCCGAGCGCCACCACCACCGACCCTGGCAAATACCAGTTTATAAATAAAGCGCCTTCCACTAGAGCGCCCACCAACACAACCCAATAACCGTAATTTTCGTAATATCTTTTGGCGAAATTAATTATCTCTCCGGAAGAAGGCAAACCTAAAAATTTATACAAATAAATAAGTCCGACGTAAAAAACTAAAACAATTAAAGGCAGAGCAATATATTGAAGAATTTTATTTTCTTGCGGTGATAATAGTCTCAGCGACATTATTAGGTACTATATCATATCTCACGAATTCCATGGTGAAAGAAGCTCGGCCTTCGGTCATGGAACGCAGACCCGTCATATAGCCGAACATTTCGGAAAGCGGGACAATGGCCTTCAGCGTTTTATTCATTCCGCGATCTTCCATCCCTTCGATAAGTCCGCGCTTGCTCGAGAGGTTACCGGTAATGTCCCCCATAAATTTCTCCGGAGTTACCACTTCCACCTTCATCATCGGCTCCAATATCACCGGATTGGCGCGCTTGCAAGCATCTTGGACCGCCATAGAAGCCGCAATTTTGAAGGCCATTTCATTTGAATCCACCTCATGATAGCTTCCATCCCACAAATCTACCGACACATTTACCATCCTAAATCCCGCCAACACCCCGCGGTCAAGCCCCTCTTTGAATCCTTTCTCGCACGGCACAATATATTCCTGTGGAATTACTCCTCCTTTTATGTTGTTTATAAATTCAAATCCTTCGGAACGTTTCACATTTTTTGGCAGATCTTCCAATTCTTCTTTGTTAAGCGCTTGCATCGGTTTGACTCTGATTTTTACATGTCCATAGTTTCCTCGGCCACCGGACTGTTTGATATATTTTCCTTCGGCCTCCGAATTTCCGGTAATAGTTTCCCGATACGCGACCTGGGGCTTACCCACATTCGCCTCCACCGTAAATTCCCGCTTCATACGGTCTACAATTATTTCAAGATGTAATTCCCCCATTCCGGCGATAATGGTCTCGCCTGTTTCTTGATCGGTGGAAACTTTAAAAGTCGGATCTTCCTGCGCCAGACGATTGAGCGCCATGCCCATTTTCTCCTGATCAGCTTTGGTTTTCGGCTCGATGCGAAGAGAGATGACAGGCTCCGGAAACACTATCCTGTCGAGCTCGATGGGACGATCTTCATCGCAGAGAGTATCTGAAGTTATAGTATCCTTGAGCCCCACCGCAGCGGCGATTTCTCCGGCAAAAACTTTTTTCACTTCTTCCCGATCGTTGGCGTGCATGCGCAATATTCGCCCGATGCGTTCTTTGTTGCGAGTGCGCGGATTGTAAATATAGCTTCCGGCAGAGAGCGTGCCTGAATAAACCCGAAAAAAAATAATCTGGCCGACAAAGGGATCGGTGGCGACTTTGAAGGCAAGCGCCGCGAAAGGTTCCGCGTCAGAAGCATTTCGGACGGCGTGTTCTTCGGTATTCGGGTCTATGCCCGGAATCGGAGGAATATCGACAGGAGACGGCAAATAGTCCACCACCGCGTCGAGCACCAGTTGGACACCCTTGTTTTTGAGCGCGGACCCGGCAAAAACCGGAAAGATAATATTTGCGATTACGGCTTTGCGGAGAGTTTTCTTGAGAGTTTCTAAATCCGGCGTCATACCCTCCAAGTATTCATTCATGAGAACATCATCCGTCTCCACTATTTTTTCCACAAGTTCGTTTCTGTATTTTTCCGCGTCCGCTTTCAGATTTTCGGGAATTTCTTTTTCCACCACGGAATTACCCATCTCGCCTTCAAAGTAATAAGCTTTCATACGGAGAAGATCTATCACTCCTTCGAATTTCTCTTCGAGTCCGATGGGGATGTGCATACGGACGGCATGTCGAGAAAGCCTCTCTAAAATAGTCGAATAAGAATGTTCGAATGACGCTCCGGTGCGGTCCAGTTTGTTTATAAAACAAATTCTGGGTACTTTCGCTTCATCTGCGTAGCGCCAATTAGTCTCTGATTGAGGTTCCACTCCGGCCACCCCGTCAAACACAACCACCGCGCCGTCCAAAACGCGCAGAGACCGCTTTACTTCTACGGTAAAATCTATATGCCCGGGGGTATCAATGATATTAAAACGATGCTTGAATTTGGATTTTACATCCGCCTTCGCCAAGACTTCGGCGGACAAGTATGTCGGTGTCCAGAAACAAGTGACGGCAGCGGAAGTGATGGTAATGCCGCGCTCTCTCTCCTGTTCCATCCAGTCGGTAACGGTTTCTCCCTCATGCACTTCTCCTATTTTATGCGACACGCCGGTATAAAAAAGCACCCGCTCGGTGGTGGTCGTTTTTCCCGCGTCAATATGCGCGATGATTCCGATATTTCTGACTTTTTCAAGTGGATAGTCTCGTTCCATAAAAAAAGCGCTGGAAGCGCTGGAAATAATATACACCAAAAACTTATTCATTGCAATAGTTTTTTATATATAAAAAATCAGCAAGGACGGTCCTTGCTAGTTACTTGCTAGTTAATCACCACGCAAAATGCGCAAAGGCCTTGTTGGCCTCGGCCATTTTATGGGTATCTTCTTTCTTCTTTATTGCGGAACCCTCGTTGTTTGAGGCGGCGATTATTTCATCGGCAAGTTTTTGGTGCATCGGGCGGGCTTTGCCTCCGCGAGCGGCATCCCGAATCCAGCGCATGGCAAGCGCAAGCCTTCGTTCCGCCCTTACCTCTCTCGGTACTTGATAATTGGCGCCTCCGATACGCTTGGACCTTACTTCGGTAGCAGGACCGGCATTCCGGAGCGCCAGATCAAAAACTTCAAGCGGGTTAGGGTTGCCGGTTTTTTCTTTGATAATGTCAAAAGCTCGATACATTACCTTTCGGGCGGTTTCTTTCTTCCCTGACCACATGATGTAATTGATAAATTTCTCCAATTTCTCGGAGTTGTACATAAAATCGGGGCTTATTTCGTTTTTATTTTTTATTTTTCTTCGCATTTTTTAGAAATCAGAAATTAAAAATTATTTTTTTGGTTTTTTATTTCCATAAAGTGACCGTCCTTGACGTCTCTTCTCTACTCCTTGAGTATCAAGAACTCCACGAACGATATGATACCGCACTCCGATCAAATCTTTCACACGACCCCCTCGAAGCATTACCACCGAATGTTCTTGTAAATTATGTCCTTCGCCGGGAATGTAAGCGGTTACCTCCATGCCGTTGGTAAGGCGAACCCTCGCAATTTTTCGCAGGGCGGAGTTGGGCTTTTTAGGAGTGGTGGTGGTCACCTTGGTGCACACCCCACGCTTGAAGGGCGCCGGGAAATACACGGGACGATTTTTGAGAACATTAAAGCCACGAGCAAGCGCCACCGTTTTATGCTTGGCGTGCATTTTCACTCTCTTTTTTTTGATTAATTGATTGATTGTGGGCATAAATTTTGCCAAAGAAACAAAATAGCCCCAATAGGACTATGGGGACAATGTACTATAAAACTTTCTAAATGGCAAGGCCGGTAAACGCAATATAGAGAAAAGAAATAATCGGAAACAAATATTCGGAAAAAAAGGCGATAAAAAATAAAAGTAGGGCAAACCCATACCGTTCCATAAATTTCTGAAAAGCAGAAGCTTGACCTGGCAAGAGAGAAAAAAGGATCTTAGAACCGTCAAGCGGCGGAATAGGCACAAGGTTAAATATCGCCAAAGCCAGATTTACCAAAACGATGGTAGAAGTAACAAAATAAAAATTCTCTGACAGAGAAAAATTAAAAGAAAATCGTATTATCAAGCCAAACACCAATGCTAAAAAAATATTGGAAAGCACCCCGGCGAAAGCCACAAAAAAGGTTCCCCATCTTAAATTACGCAAATTATCCGGATTATAGGGCACTGGTTTGGCCCAGCCGAATAAAAATGGCGCTCGGACAACTATCAGAATAATCGGCAAAATTACCGATCCAAAAAGGTCAAGGTGTCTTATTGGATTAAGAGTAAGTCTTCCCGCGTTCCTGGCAGTATTGTCTCCGAAATATTCCGCCATAAATCCGTGCGACACTTCATGTATCACAATAGAGAACAAAAGAACCAAAACATAAAAAATCGTATCGATTGCGTTCATATAGTTTCTATGATAACATAAAAAAATTATGGTAAAAATATGCGTCATTTCAAATAAAGGTTCGATAGTGGGAGGTGGATATTCCAACCGCACTCGCGCCACAAAATTTAATCCTACCGGCAAGGCAAGGAAGTATCCGAATCTTCAGAAAAAGAAAATTTTTATTCCGGAGCTCAATAAATCAATAAATATTGAAGTTTCAACTCGTGGCCTCCGCACCATAAAAAAACGCGGCGCCTACGCCACACTCCTCAAAGCTGAATTGATAAAGGCTTAAAGATATGAAACCGGAAGATTTTAGAAAACCAAACAGAGAACTACCGATTCGTATAAAACGGGGAAACGAATATGTAGATTTAAATGCCCTAAATCCAAAAGAGATTACCGATGATGAATTTAGAGAGTGGTTTAAGTTTTACATAAAAAGTAGATATGATATTGAACCGGAAACTTCTTTAGATACTACAGACGTGAGCACTACCTCCGCGAGGCAAACTTTAATAGATTTTCTATTTTTTAAAAAATAGTTTTCTTAGAGACTATCCTGATGAGGGTTAAGTTTACTTAATTGAATAGTGTTATATTTTGTTAAAATAACAACCACACCACTTTTAGACGGCCGTTTAAAAGTGGTATGTATTTTTACATCTTTCGGACATTTTGAATTTTAAATATTTTTACGCCTTTATGAACGTCAAGTAAACGAAGGCGAACGGTGAATTCTTTTAGTAAAGGACCTTTTCCAAGCCAAACACTTTGTTGTAACATTTCAAAATCCCATAATTTTAACTGTGAACGAAGCCAGTTTCTGGTTTTTCTTTTCTTTTCTGGAATATCAAACAAAACCATGACTTTAGTGTCCCCTGTCGGCTTTGTTCTTATTTTTGAAAAAAGCGTATGGGCTCTTAGGGCGCTTTTATTGATGACAATATCTTTTTTAGAAGAATAATTTAATATGCCTTTCTTTCGAAGCCGATGTAGATTATTGTTGAATAGTTGTTTATTCAGCTCCCTTTTTTTGCATATCAATTCATAAAGTACCTGCTTTTGAATTCTAAGTGAACCACAGGATAATAAATGGCTAATGATAAAATCGCTAAAAGAGGCCTCATCAGTCCAATGTTTATGCATCTTTATAGTATACCACATTTAGACGGCCGTTTAAATGTGCAATGTGATATCTAATAAGAAGAAAGACGAGTGCGGTGCCTATGCCACGCTCTTCAAAGCTGGATTGATCTAAGCAGGCACAAAGGTGAGGGCTGTTCCCTTTTTGCCGCTTCGGCCGGTGCGGCCGATGCGGTGAATATAGGTGTCGTAGGTTTGGGGGACATCGTAATTGATGACATGGGTAACGTCCGGAATGTCGAGGCCTCTGGCTGCCACATCGGTCGCTATCAGAATATTTATCTTGTTTTGTTTGAAAGAATCAAGAATGCGAATACGTTCTCGACTTCGCTTATCTCCATGAATTGCGCCGACCTTGAACCCAAATTGAGAAAGCTCTTTGGTGAGGCCGTCCACGCTATGCTTCATCTCACGGAAAATCAAAACTTTATCTGAACCGTCTTTTTTTAAAACCTCATGCAATTTAGATAATTTTTCTTCTTTGCTTCGAATGCGAATAACATCTTGGTCGATATTTTTTAGGGTAACGCCCGTAATTACGGAAATAAAAATGGGGTCTTTCAAAAATTGAGTTGTTAATTTTTTAATCTCCGGCGAAAGTGTCGCCGAGAAGAAAAGTGTCTGGCGTTCTTTAGAAGTTTTGCCGATTATGTACACCATATCGTCTCTGAATCCCATATCAAGCATTCTGTCAGCTTCGTCTAGAACTACCGAATGACATGTAGAGAGATCCAAAACTTTTTTATCAATCAAATCGCGCAGTCTCCCAGGGGTACCGATGATGAACGAAACTCCCATTTTTATTTCCCTAATTTGCTTCATTATTGGAAGTCCTCCGACACAAGCCACTGAAAACATTCCGAATCCAAAAGCAAGTTTTTTAAAATCGCTCTCTATCTGCAGGGCCAGCTCGCGAGTTGGCGCCATTATTAAAACTTTTTCCCTCATATTTTTGCCTCTTGTTCTAACTATTTTTTCTATCAAAGGCAAAAGAAAAGCCGCAGTTTTCCCCGTGCCCGTATTGGCCATGCCGAAAACATCCTTACCTTCCATCACAGAAGGTATCGCTTGGTCCTGAATGGGTCGAGGATGAATAAATCCTGCCGTTGTAATATTTTTATGTAGTTGCGGATTAAAAGAAAAATTAGCGAAAGTGTGTTTGGAAACATAAGGCGCTTCTTCAGTATAAGTTCCTTTCTTTATGAAACGAGAAAAATCAATCCGCTCGCCTCGGGATCTTTTGCTGTTTCTATTAAATGTAGGCTTTCTGCCACCAAAATGGGGCTTTGCTTTGTGGACAAACTTAGGTCGTCCGAATTTGTTCGGATCCCCCGAATAACGTGTGTACATAATGGGTCACTCCCAATATGTAATTAGTGAGAATGATGATTGAACATTAGCATCTATAGATTAACTTGTCAATGTCTCCAGAGTTTTTTCAATTATTTCCGATTATATTATCGGGGTCTTTTTTATTAAAAAGTATTTCGCTGTTTTCTAATAGATAAACATTTTTTATGCCGGCAGAAATCATTGCCTCCCAACAAGGTTTACAGCACCACCAGTGGCCCCACATATACAGGTCTGCCCCCTTCGGGTTATGTCCCGCATCTTTTGCATTTTTAATTGCGCGGGACTCGCCATGATTTTTAGGATGACAGCCTTCACAGAGTTCGTAGCCTTGCCCAGTTGGAATATTTCGTTTTACGCGTTCACATTCATGAGTGTCGTGGTAAGTACTGCCGTTGGCTCCTCGTCCAATTATTTTTCCGTCTTTAACAATCACGCTAGTATTGGGCATTTCTTTGTCTAACGAATATTTTTTTGCATGCTCTTTGGCTTCTACAATATACTTATTAGTTGGCGGTACATATAAAATATTTCGTCCTATAGGGACATAAGGGGGGGTATGGCTGATATCTTTTGTTTTCATAATTATATTGTATACTCTACTACATGACATCTTTTGATACAATCTACCAAGGCATCCTAAAGAAAATAATGGAAGAAGGCGTAGAAGAACTAAACGTAAGAACCGGCCACAAGACCAGAGCTCTGCCGGGAATCACCTTCCAGATTGATATTGAAAAAGACGGCTTCCCCGTTCTGACTTTAAGAAAAAACCCAATTAAATCACCCATCGCGGAACAAGTGTGGTTTTTAAGCGGAGATAAAAACACTGATTTTTTGAGAAAATACACGAAAATGTGGGATGAATTTATTGAACCGGACGGCACCATCACCTCCGCTTACGGCTATCGCTGGAAACATCATTTCAAAAGAAACCAGATAGACAATATTATAAACCTATTGAGTGAAGACCCAAGCTCTCGGCACGCGGTAGTTATAACTTGGGACCCGAATGATGACGGTCCGGGCGGCACTGCAAAAAAGAACGTGCCTTGCCCTTTCGCCTTTACCATAAATATTATCGGTGGACGCCTGCATCTCCACAACATCATAAGGTCCAACGACATGATGCTGGGATGCCCGTTTGATACTTTTGGCTTTGCGCTTATGATGTGCATTTTGGCGCAGAAGCTCGGAGTGAAGCCCGGAATGTATACTCATACGATTTCTAACGCTCATATCTATGATATTCACTATGATGGTGCGCGGGAATTGATAAAAAGGACAAACAATCACAAAAATATTTTCCCTGTCCTCCCGCAAAACGTATTTGATCGGGCAGAGCGGAAGGATGAGCAGCTGGTAGAAGAAATTTATCAAACTTTCACTCCCCATTATCAACCAGACGGTCCGATTGAGGGACTCAACATAATTAAATGATTTCCTTAATCGCAGCTATCGGCAAAAATAACGAGTTGGGTAAAGGCAACGACCTGGTTTGGCGTCTGCCGGCAGACCAGAAATATTTTCGCAACAAGACATCCGGACACACGGTGATTATGGGACGAAAAACTTTTGAATCTTTGAACAAACCACTGCCAGATAGAAAAAATATAGTTATCACTAGAGACAAAAACTATCTACGCTATGGCATAGATGTGACACACTCACTGGAAGAAGCACTAAAATTAGCGAGGGTCCCCCTCGCCCAAGATGAGGAAATTTTCATCATCGGCGGGGCGGAAATTTATAAACAGACTATGCCGATCGCCGACAAGCTTTATATCACCCACATAGATGCGGAAGACAACAAAGCAGACACTTTTTTACCGGAAATAATCCCAATCGTCTGGAATGAAATCTCGCGCGAAGAACACCAAGCAGACAAAAAAAATCCCCTTCCGTACACTTTTTCAATCTACGAAAAAAAATAAGTTTACTATCCTGACGGCCGTCAGAATAGTAAACAAGTGTTTTTAAGGATCCTCGGGGGTTTTGATGCGGATGAATATGTCGCTACCGTCCGGAGATTTTTCTTTTTTGTATTTTCGTTTTTTATTTTTTTCTATCTTTCGAAGGAGTTCCTTCTCAAGATCAAAGCCGAGCGTTTCGCACATGCCGAGCACGAATATCACTACATCGGCAAATTCTTCGGCTACTCCTGGTTGCCGTTTACTGTATTTGGAAAAAGCTTCGGAAAGCTCTTCGTGTGCCCGACAAAACTCCAGCGCAATATCAGTCGTGTTAAACCCCTTCTCTAACTTATTTTGCATTACTTCTTTTTGTAATTTTTTGAGATCTATCATGGCTTAAATTATACTAATTTTAATCTTTCTTTCCAAGTGCCTTGAGAATTTCGAGATACATATCCTCCACGATCTTTTTCTGTTTTCTGCCGACAGTCACATAATGATCAAGCCCGGGAGTAGAATTTATTTCAATTATGTAATAACTGCAATTTTTCGGATTTTTTGTAATGTCACCGTGCGTTACCATAATATCCACCCCGCAGATCCGTAATCCCATTTTTTTAGTAATATCCATGGCAATTTTTTTAAAACCAGGATGAATTTTTGTCGTGACGTCTTTGGAATCTCCGCCGGCGGAGAGATTGGCATTGTGGAGGAGATAAACTTTTTTACCTTTTTCTAAAACACTCTTGAGGCTATACCCCTCTCTCTTTAACTTATTTTTTATCCTCGGATCTTTTAAATTTATATTTGTATCTCTTTCCTCTTTATCGAAAAGTTTCTTCTTTCCTTCAAGCAATTTTAATATGGTATTTTTGCCATCGCCTTTCACCGACAATGGCATCCGCTCATAAGCGGAAATAATTTTGTCGTCCAGTACCACTATTCTATAATCTCGCCCGGGCAAATATTTTTCAATTATTGCGACTTTGTCTCCCTGAAATATTTTAGCCAGGGCCGCATATAATTCCTTTTTATTCCAAGCGAGGAAAACATCTATTCCCTGGCTTTTACTGTTGGGTTTTATTAAAACCGGATAACCAAGCTTCTTTGCATATTTTACGCCATAAGAAATGGTTCGATTGCTTTTGACAATTTTCGCCCAATTATTCGTGAAAATTGTTTTACCCGGAGCCACAGGATATCCTCGTTCTCGCATAAAAAATTTGGCATAATCTTTATCTTTTGCAATATCCGAAGAAGCGATATGATTCAAATCAAGCGAGTACATACGCAAGGACCGCACTACGCCATTTTTATAAATTATCTGCGCGACAATACCCCACTCCGGCTCCACCACCACCCTCGCGCCAATCTTCGGCGCGAGTTTCATAACAACCTTTGTCAAATAGGGAAAATTTTTTCTCAAATTTAGTTTTGCACTTCCACGCCCATAGAGCGAGCAGAGCCGGCTACGATGCGAATAGCGCCGGAAATGTCCTTGGCGTTCAGATCTTTCATTTTCTTCTCTGCAATATCTTCTGCCTGTTTTCGGGTAATTTTCCCGATTTTGGAAGTATTGGGCCTACCCGAACCCTTGGGTATTCCGGCCGCTTTGAGTATCAATCCGGAAACTGGCGGAGTTTTTACCACAAAATCATAAGTCCGGTCTTCATACACAGCAAGATGTACGGTGAGAGTTTCCCCCGCCATTTTTTGAGTAGCCATGTTAAATTTGGTGATAAAATCACCGATATTTATTCCAGCCTGACCCAAGGTGGGGCCAAGCGGTGGCGCCGGAGTGGCTTTGCCTCCCACAGCTCTTAGTTTTACATTTTTAATTATTTTCTTCGCCATATAGTTTTATAACATTATCTCAAATCTGCTTAACTTGCAAGAAATCCAACTCTACCGGCGTCTCCCGGCCGAACATAGATACCAGCACTTTTACCTTTCCGCGCTCATTATCCACGGTGTTTACTTTACCCTCCAAATCCTTAAACGGCCCGTCTACAATCCTGACCACCTCTCCCGTCGAGAGAGTGATATTGTATTTCTGTGTACCGGCGTCCATCTTGCTGAATAGATAATCCACTTCATCTTTTCTAAGTGGCACGGGATTTACCCCGGCACCGACAAACCCCGTCACTCGCGGAGTATTTCGAACCACATACCACGAATCATCCGTCACGATCATGTCCACTAAAACATACCCGGGATAAATTTTCTCTTCCATCTCCACTCTTTTCCCGCTTTTGATTTTTATTTTCTTTTCCACCGGCACAATGACGTTAAAAATTTTATCGTGCATGCCAAGCGAATCGATGCGTTGCTTTAAATTGCGCAATACCACATTTTCGTACCCAGCGTAAGTATGAATAGCATACCAATTCCTTGTTCCCTGTGTTTCCTGTTTAGACATAAAATACGGCGAATTAAAGCACGAGCGCTCTTCCCAAGATCCTGCCAAAAATAAAATCAAATACACCCAGATAGTAAGCCAGTACTACCGAAAGCGCTATCACGATCAGAGTGTAATAGAAAGTCTGCTTGCGAGTAGGCCAAACTACATGCTTAAGCTCCCCTCTGGTTTCTTTGAAATATTCGGTGATTTTAGACATAGCTGATTTTTAATTAAATTTTCTATAAAAAAGCCCCTCGCAGGGCTTCCTTAAAGGTACTCCTTTTGCTAAAAATAGTCAAATTTTAGTCTTGTCTACCGAAAAAGACATATGTAAAATTCGGTAGACAAAATGAAATAAAAAAGGGTTGATATTCCCCACCACAATATCTGTTATATTACAGTGGTTGAAAAACAACAGGAAGAGGCTGAATTTCTATTTATCACTTTTTAACGCCCTTTCGATTGCAGGAAAAAGATCTTCTGTTGATGCTTTATTCAAGCATGTACCGCCTAACCCTGTAACATACTTCTCAAGATCTGAACTTCTCCCAGAAAAAACAATAACGGGCAAGTCTCTCAAGCCCTCCATCTCACGAATTTTTTTAAGCGCTTGGATCCCGGTTAAAACCGGCATATCATTGTCCGTCAAAACCAAATCGTACGCACCAGTTGCAAGTTTCTCGAGAAGGATTTTTCCGTTTTCTACGGCTTCAACCACACAACCTCTGTATTCAAGCAGATCCTGTAAAGTTCTTCTCCATATTTTATCATCCTCAGCATATAAAATCTTGACAACTTTTTTTTCTTTTACTTCCACTGGCGGTATATTTGGTTTTGGTTCATCTCCTATTGCCATATGTTTATAATTTTAACTAATGAATTTTGTTTTTGTAATTTCTTATCGTATCTCGTAAGTTATGCTGACATCCGAGCTTATGGTATTTTCTCCTTTCGGAAGCTCTGGCGCCGGAGGAAGCGAAGCGGCGTCTTCGGCCATCATCGCTTTGCCATACATTACAGGGTATGGATCATAACCATTTTCACTGAAACTGACAATTTTACCCAGACGCACTCCTAAATCTTTCGCTAAAATTTTAGCTTTACCGCGCGCGTCTTCAATCGCTTTTTTTCTGGCCTCCATTTTCAATCCGTCTTCATTGTCTATGGCAAAGTTTGGACCATTCAGATTAGAAACTCCGACCGCGCCAAGTCCTTGCATAATTTCTCCGGCATCATCCACTTTGCGAACTTTCATGGTGATACTTTCGTTCGCCTCATATCCCAACAAGACATTTTTACCGTCCGAAATACAAGGAGGAAAGATCATCATCTCTGTTCCGGAAGAAGATAAAGGGCAAGGAGTGCGCTTCCATTCGTATTTCGGGTATACCGAAGCATTTTCGGTTTTTATATCCTTGTCCTCCACGCCATTCCCGCGCAAAAATTCCAAAGCTTTTTGCTCAACCTGCGCTACGGCCTCTTGCGCCTCTTTTGCCGTCTTCGCCACTTTGGAAATGGTAAAAGAAATAGTGGCAATGTCCGGCACAGCTATCACTTCGCCGTGGCCAGAGAGAGTAATAGTGCTAATCTCCAAGCTGCTCGTCCTGCCATAGGATTTTATTTCAGCCAGAGCTTTAACGGTAAAGTAGGCTGATAAAATAACCACAAATACCAGCCCTGCTTTCATTAAATTAGATTTTTCTTTAATTAAATTATCCATGCAAATAAATTATATACTAAAAAGTTCTTAAATCAAGTTCACTTCCGGAATAAGTTTTAAGCCGAATTTTTCATAGACCGAGGCTGTTATTTGCTCAGCTAGATTTTTTATTTCTTCCCCGGTCGCTCCGCCATAGTTGACCAAAACCAGCGCGTGTTTTTCATGCACCCCCGCATTGCCCGTTCTTTTTCCTTTCCATCCAGCCTTCTCAATAAGCCATCCCGCTGGAATTTTTTTTGTTCCACTTTCTTCAAAATACGGCAGGTCCGGGTATTTTGCAAGAATTTTTTCTATTTCTTTTTCATTGACAAAAACATTTTTAAAAAAGCTCCCGGCATTTGGAATTACCGCCGGATCGGGCAACTTGCTTTTGCGAATATCGATCACCGCCTTACTTATGTCTTTGGAACTTTTTGCTTCTGTTTTATTTTGATCAAAATATTCTCTGAGATGACGATATGTTATTTTTGGTTTTGAAATCTTATTAAGCCGTAAAATCGCCGCCGAAATAAAATACTTTCCTTTAATTTCATTTTTAAAAACGCTGTTGCGATAGCCAAAATCACATTCTTCTTTTCTAAAAATTTTTCTGGCTCCCGTTTCGACTTCAAGCGCTTCGACACTTTCTAAAACATTTTGAAGTTCCGCCCCATAGGCGCCGATGTTCTGCATCGGCGCCGCCCCGACTGTTCCCGGAATAAGGGATAAATTCTCAATACCCCAATATCCGCGTTCCACAGAAAAAGTCACCAAGTCATGCCAAATTTCCCCGCTCATCGCTCTTATTTCTACACTCTCTGTATCCTCGTCTAAAATTTCTATCCCTTTTAATTTATTTAAAACCACGATTCCATCAAAATTCTTGGTAAAAAGAACATTGCTCCCCCCGCCTAGAAAAAGTTTTTCGTTATTTTTAAATTCCGGGGCCACGAAAAGCTCCGACAAATCCCGCTCGCTTTGGATTTCGGTAAAAAACTTCGCTCGGGCCGGTACCCGGAAAGTGTTCATATTTGTGAGATCGTAATCCAGCAAAATCTTCATAAGAAGATACTACACCAAGTATGAATTTTAGGCACGTAAGATTTCAATCGAACCGTCTCTGCGCAATTTGATCACTTTGGACGCCTTACCTCTGATTTCTCCTCCGTCAATGTATAAATCCACTTTATCACCAAAATATTCCTTTGCTTCAGAAATAGTTCTACTTGGAGGCCTTGCCTCCAAATTGGCTGAAGGCGCGATAAGCGGACCAGTCGCGGTAAGCAGAATCCGGAGTTCTTCATTTTCCGGCACCCGGAAAGCAAGCGTCCGGGTCCCTCGATGAAGGTAAAAGAAATCATCATTTTCGCAGTCGATCACTGCGCTTATTGGCGCTGGCCAGTATCCCGAAAGAGTTTTCTTCTGTCCCGGATAAAGATGAATCGAAAATTTATCAAGTTCGGTAATATCAGAGATGAGAATTATGCATGGTTTTTCGAGATTTCTCTTTCTGATATTGTAAATCCGCTCCACGACGAACTGATTCAAGGCGCTTCCCACGACGCCATACAAGGTATCGGTCGGCATCACGACCACTCCGCCTTCTTTCAACACTTTTACTAGGTTTTCATTCTTCCACATGAAAATTCATTTAAAGAATTTCTTTCTCCAATCTTTTTTCTATCTCTTCTTCACTGACTGGTTTCAACATTTTTTTCAGTTCAGGATCTTGCGAAAGGTCCACCCCTTGTTTCTCTAAAAGAATGGCTATCATTTTCATAAGTTTGGTAATTTCTTTTGCGGAAATGAGGTTAATTTGCAAATCTACTTCTTCGCGAAGATCATCGATTTTTATACTGCGATTTTGAGAGATAAGCACAAAAATGGCGAGAATAATAGCCTCGAGCGAAACGAAAGTCGTCAGTAAGATAAAAGGATAAGGATCAAAAATGGGAATTCCTTTTATTTGACCGGTATTGATGAACAACCAAAGAACAAACGCAGCCGCATTTATTAACAAAAAGGAAGCGCTCCCGAAACGCGAAGTCATGGCGTCCGCCATTTTTTCCATTAAAGTCCTCTTGGCATTGGCTTTTGCTTTGATGCTGCGAAATATTCTCCTTCGAGCCTCTTCGCCCTCGCCAAACAAAGCCTTTAAAAACGAAACATGATTTTGAGACATACGTGTATTATATCAAAAAACAAATCACTTGGGAGGTATGAGAGGATTGCACTCTCGCTAACAGCTCCACAAGCTGCTGTGCTACTACTACACCAATACCTCCATATCGTGTATCGCTATTTATAGCAAAAAAAAGAAACAAAGGCTAATTTCATCTCGCCCAGCGCATTAAATACTTTGCGCCTTCTACCAGAAAAATATTTAAAAGTAGCCACAAAAATATAAAGGGTAGCCATACAAGCGGCATTGGCGCCAAATCAAAAATATCCCTCATAAAAGGCACCGTCATGGTGGCCACCAGTATAACAATGGCAATGATAATACTTGCATTTAATTTCCAGTTGGAAAAAATCGGATAAGAAAATACCGGGCGATGTAAACTGCGGAAAGAAAACGCAATGATTAAAATATACGAAGAAAAACACACAAAGAAAATACTGCGCGCAATGTGAACCTCAAGGCCCGTTTTTATCAGAAAATAATAAAGAAAGAAAAGAATCAGTGAACTCAAAATACCGACACCGAAAATAAATATTTTTACGCTGGTGGTAAAAATAAGATGCTTATCTTTCGATTCTCTATCATCACCGACTTTTTTTCCTCCTTTATCCAGATCTTCATCGAAAGCGAAAGCAAGCGCCGGCAGACTGCCGGTAAAAAGATTAACCCAGATAATTTGGAGGGCTGTAAGCGGTAAAGCTATCCCGGCAATCAAGCTTCCCCCTATCACAAATACTTCATCGAAAGAATTAGACATCAGATATACAAAGGTTTTTTTGATATTGGAAAGTATTCTGCGACCTTCGTCTATGGCAAGCGAAATAGTCTCGAAATTATCGTCCAGGAGAACCAAATCCGCGGCCGACTTTGCCACGTCTGATCCAGATCCGAGCGATATGCCTATATCCATCGCTTTGAGAGAAGGAGCGTCATTTACTCCATCGCCGGTCATCGCCACCACTTCTCCGAGCTTCTGGAAAAGCCTGCCGATGCGAAGTTTGTCTTCCGGCGTCACTCGGGCAAATATTTTTATTTTAGAAATAACAGAAAGTAGCTGTTCATCCGTCATGCCTCCAAGCTCCGCGCCTGTTATTATTTCATTTTTTTTTACTTCCCAATCCAGATCTTTCATCACTGCTATCGCCGTTCCAGCCAAGTCTCCGGTAACCAAAACCATTTTTATTCCGTGAGATTCTATATTTTTGATAGCGGCCGGCACTTCCTTGCGAATCGGATCGTGAAAAGCAAACATTCCCAAGAAATCAAGACCCGTTACATCTTCTACGGAAAAACGCTTTTTATGGTCTTTGAAGGCCGTGGCGATGCCGATAAGTCTTTTTCCGTCTCGGCTTTTCTCATTGATAAATGATTCGATTTTTAGATACTCTTCCCGGGAAACATTCGATCTCGAAAGGAGAATATCGGGCGCCCCCATCACCACATACCTGCCGTCCTTCTCGGCCACTGAAAACTTATTGGTGGAATTAAAAGGCAACGTCACATACGATATCGGAGAAGAAATAATATCGAGTGAAAGATTGTGCTCCCGACAGGCCTTGGCGATATCAACCTCGAAAGGTCTGCCGCGAAAAACCCATTTGGATTTGTCTTCATTCGGATTTTCAATAGACACATCGACATTTAAAAGCGAAAGTTCAAGCAATTTCTTTTCTTCGAAAGAAAATTCTTTTTCCCCTTGAATTTGCCGGCCGGAAGTGATTTGCTTCGTCTCATGCACACCGACCAGTTGCATATCGGCAAGAGTGAGAGTTCCTGTTTTGTCCGTCATAATAAGCGTGGCGGAACCCAAAGTTTCAGCCGCGGTAAGTTTTCTGATAATTCCTTTTTTATTGGCAATACGCTCCGCGCCGATAGCTAAGATGACGGTAAGGGCGATAGGCAAAGCCTCCGGAACCGCGCCGACCGCCACCGCGGAAGATAATAAAAGCATCGGGATAAGGGCTTCTCCGCGAGAAATTCCTAAAATCAAGATGCCGATTACTATTATTGCCACAACGGCAAAAATAAGCCAAGCCAGACTGCTTACTCCCCGCTGAAGAGGGGTTTTGATTCTGGAAGTCTTGGAAACAATGCCGGCGATTTTGCCTATTTCCGTAAAACCGCCGGTAGCGTAAACCACCGCGGTGGCGTATCCCTGCACCACCAAGGTGCCGGCGTGAGCGATATTTTTGCGTTCCGCCGGGAGAGTCGTAAATGCTTGCGGCGAAACGACTTTTGCCACCGGCAAAGACTCCCCCGTCAGAATGGCTTCATCTGCGTGAAAATCGTTGACGGTCAAAATTCTGGCGTCGGCCGGCACTCGAGAACCATAAGAGAGCTTGATCGTGTCTCCGGGCACCAGAAGCGCCGAGTCTATCTCCTGCTCGATTCCCTCTCTCATAACCCGGGTTCTGTCTTTGATGTAAGTGATTAATTTATCCAGGGTATTCTCGGCATGATATTCGTGATAAAAACCAAGTGAGACGTTGAGTAACACCGCAAAGACTATCACCAGAGTATCCGCCAACTCGCCAAGGAGCAAGGTAAGCGCCGCGGCGCCGATAAGTAGGAATATTAGAGGACTTAAAAATTGTTTCAGAAAAAGAAAAACCGGATTTATTTTTTCTTTCGCATGAAAAGTATTGTTTCCGTATTTTGTCAGACGGTTTTTCGCCTCTTGATCGGAGAGTCCCTGCTCCGCGCCCCCGAGCGCCCCCATCACTTCCCCCGCTTCCATGGCCCAAGGTTGAGAGATGTTTTCGACTTCTGTATTTTTTTTGTTGGACATGCCGATACTGCGACTTTATACAGTCGTAAAGGTAAGGAAAAAAATAAAAAAACAAATAAGCGCCGAGATAAAACACCAAGAGCATCCTTTTTTCAGGATAAAGATCTGCACATAAATGAGATAAAGAGAAAAAAGAAAAGCCAGCGAAGATGCCAAGATCAGGATATTGACTAAAGCTCCCGGTATGGCTTCCGGAATGAAAATAAGCGAAAAATAACCTAAAGCGACAAGCGCGTAATAAATCATGCCGAAAACTTCAAGAGGCACTCCGAAAAACTTGGAGTAATCGCTGTGCACCACGGCATTGCAATCAAACTTGATCGGACAAATTAAAGGCTGGGCATTCTTTTTGCGATTGTAAATATGCCTAGCCACCAAAAATCCGCAAGTTCCCAGAATAAATATCCCCACCCGCGCCAATACATCTTCGGGAAATGTCATACAACCATTCTAGCAATTTTTACAAAAAAAACAAAATTTAGGCCAAAAATTAATATGCGCCGGCGATCCTTTTCAGGGGATCGCCGGCGCAATGGGGACCTCAGTCCCCATTGGGATCCGCGGACGGATCCCAGGCTCTTGCCCCCCTCTCCTCGAGGGGGTCAGCCACCTGAGCCAGGGTGGCTGGAGAGAGGTCGGCCGGCACCAGCCGACCTCCCCGCCCAAACAAACCCTCCGCCGCCGACAAAGCATCGGCCGCGGAGTCTCCAACGACGGACAGGGGTTGCCCCCCGCCCGCCCGGACGTACAAGAAGAAGGGCATAGTCCCTCCTTTCAATGAAAAAGCATATATATAATCCGGTAAAAGTCAATGGCTTGATCCCGCGAAGCGAAAGAAAAATATACCACCGACAAATATTGCTGCGACGGCAATGACTGCCGCGGGTATGCGAGTTTCGCTTTTTTCCGCCGTCGCCAAAAGAACATTTGTCGGCATTTGTTGAGTTGAGGAAATAGGCAAAGAAATTTTTGAAGTAACGACGGGTAAAGAAACCCGAGCAGGCGCGACGACAACTGGTTTTTTCTTTTCGGACGCAATAAATATCTCATCCGCAACCGAATTTGTTGCGACAGGCGAAATGGAGACGAGCGGCGGCGCTGGTTTTGGAACAGAATGAAAAATCGCGTTCCAGGTTTTTCCAAGCGCCGCGGGAATAGCGTAACTCGTCGCCCAAATTCTATTTTGCGAAGCTTCGTTCGTCGGAAGTACCGCGCCATCGACGGCTTGATTGGCCGCCAAGTAATCATTTCCGCTTTTACCGTTTTTTGTCCAAGTTGCGCCAAGCGCGGATGCCCCCTGCAATGCCCAGCTCGTGGAATATATATTGTTCCAACCGCCGTCATTCATTTGAGCATTCGCGATATAAGCGCTCGCCAGATTTAATGCCGAGGAAACTCCTCCAATAGAAGAAAATGGCGAAAGCACTTGTATACCGGCGGATGTCACGTCTATGCTTTCTTCCCACGAGCCATTGGGTTTTTGTTTTGAGAGAATAAAATTTATGTTTTTTGAAATAATATCATCGCCGGAGGTATAACCGGAACTTGCGAGAACAATAAGAGCAAAAATATCGTCATTGACAAGTGATATGTCCCCGAATTGCGTGCCGTCAAAAGAATCTATGATCGGATCAATATAATTTACCCCATAAAACGAGTATGGATTTTGACCAAGAGCAAGAAGCGCCATTGCGCGACGTTCATTGTCCGTAAGAATTGAACTTACGACATTGCGCGAAGACATATATTTAAGAATATTATTTTTGATACTATCCGAAGCATTTCCCGCCGCTAAGGCGATGCCGGACCAATCGGTATACAAAGCGTTGCCGCCGAAAGAACCGTCGGAATCCTGCATAGCCACAAGATACGCAAGCGCGTCCGGAACACTAAAAGTCGGCGGAGCAACATACGATCCGCCGCCGCTAAAAACAGGCGCGGGATTGACAATCAAAGACTCGGTCGGGAAATAAAAATCTTGCTGAATGCCAACATTGTAAGAACCAATTG
>Ga0209542_10001470_pt1 | contig 55185 bp, 72 predicted proteins | sample RifCSPhighO2_01_FD_184028 | JGI IMG/M metagenome (GOLD analysis project Ga0209542, IMG submission 184028) | Soil microbial communities from Rifle, Colorado - Rifle CSP2_plank highO2_0.1 (SPAdes) (version 2) | ecosystem: Environmental > Terrestrial > Deep subsurface > Rock core/Sediment ... | reverse complement strand
CGTATCATTTAGTGTATGCACAATAACTCTTTCACCTTTCTTGTTGAAATATTTTATTCCAAGTTTTCTCGCCTGATAATCCGTGCAATTTGATAGAGAACCCAATTCTTCATACTTCTTTGTTGTTGGGCGATAAACCTCAAAGTCTGCACTTCTATATTTCCAATCAGCTAAATCTCCTGAACAAATTTCTAACCATCTGTAAGGCAACCCAAGGGCTTTTAGAATTTCATCAGAGTTTTTCATTAATTCTTGATATAGTTTCTCTGACTCTTCCGGCTTGCAGAATATAAATTGCTCTACTTTGTTGAATTGGTGAGTTCTCCAGAGTCCTTTCTCGTTTATTCCGTGTGAGCCGACTTCTTTTCTGAAACACATTGAGTATGAAAAATATTTTTTAGGCAGTTCTGCTTCCTGGAATGTTTTTTCTGAATGCATTGCAAGAAGAGCCTGTTCTGCTGTTCCTATAAGATGAAGGTCTTCGTCTTTTATGTCATAAACTGATTGAGCTATTGCTTCTTTGTTCATTGAAGCATAAATGGCCTTTTTATTTAACATTAATGGGGGCTCTATATATTCATAACCCTTTTTTGCCATAAAATCTATTGCAAATCTTATAAGAGCTTGATTAAGCATTGCAAAGTCTCCCTTGAGATAGTAAAACCCGTTTCCTGAAACTCTTGCCGAAGCATCAAAATCTGCTATTCCAAGGGTCTCTGCAAGCTGAACGTGATTTTTTATTTCAAACTTAAATGAAGGGACTTTCCCCCATTTTTTAATTTCTATATTCTGCGAAGCATCTTTTCCTGCCGGAGTGTTATCTGATACTATGTTGGGAATCTGGAGCATAATATCATTAATTTTCTCCTGCAAAATGTCTGCTTTTTTTTCTATTTCTTCAATCTGCTCAGGAATTCTCTTTGCTTTCTTCAGCAAATCGGATGTATTATTTCCAGCTTTTCTTATTTCGTTTATTTGCTTTGATATGGAGTTTCTTTCTGCTCTTAAACCATCAGATTCTGTCTTTAATTTTCTCCATTCTTCGTCCAACCCACGAACTTCGTCTATGAGAGAGATTTTGCTGTCCTGGAATTTCTTTTTTAAATTCTCTTTTACCAGCCCTCTGTTTTCCCTTATTATCTTTATGTCAAGCATATATAAACAAGAAAAGGATAATATTTAAAGCTTAAGTTGTGTTTTTGGAATATCACTAATATCATATATCATATTCATCTCAAACGCGGAGACTTTTAGTCTCTACGGAGGCTGAGATGAAAGAGCCGAGCGCACACGCGGCGTGCTCGGCTCGCTCATATTCTTAAGTAAAGATTTAAAGATTCTGACAAATCTTTAGAACATTCCGTCGAAACGACGGAAGCTTTAAAAAGCATTTTCTATAACTTAAACTATGGCGAAGGTAAGAATAAAATTAAGCAGCATAGACATAGGAACATTGAACCCAGTTATAGAATCAATTAAAGAGATTGCAAGCAGGGCAGGTGTTGCTATAAGAGGGCCTATTCCAATACCAACAAAGAAATTAAAGGTAACCACGAGAAAATCTCCATGCGGGAACGGCACTGCAACTTTTGACAAGTTTGAGATGAGAGTTCACAGAAGAATAATTGACTTGCCGGCTGAAGACAGAGTTCTTCATCCCATAATGAAGCTCCAAATTCCAAGAACAGTCCAGATAAAGATTGAGATGAAGGAGTAGATTTGAACGGTTTATGGCAAAAATTCCTGTAAAGATAAAACTTATGCATCCAGATGCAAAAGTCCCGATTTATGGAACAGAGCATTCTGCAGGATTTGATGTTTATGCTACAGAAGAGGTTGTTCTTGAGCCTGGAAAGCAGACAATTGTTAACACTGGAATTGCAATGGAAATCGAGGAAGGATATTGCGTGCAATTCTGGGACAGGGGAGGAATGGGCGCAAAAGGAATACATCATTTTGCAGGATTGATTGATTCTGATTACAGGGGAGAGTTTAAGGTTGTGCTTTTTAATTCAACAAAAGAGCCTTATAAAATTGAGAAAGGGGATAGGATAATACAGGCAGTTGTTCTGCCTGTTGTGCAGGCTGATTTCCAGATTGCTGATAATTTATCTGAGACAAAAAGGGGAGACGGCAGATTTCATTCAACAGGGAAAAAATAATAGTGTATATTCTAATGGCTATTTTTGGGTATAGATTTGTTTAATTAGGCTTCGGGGTTAGGATTTTTAATAAAATGGCATTAAATTATCAAGGTAGAACTTTCTTAACTGACAATGATTTAAAAGTTAATGTTCTTGGATTTTTTCCTGGGATGGAAATTAAAAATCTTCGCTTGAAAGAGATTTTTGAAAGAGGGTCTGGGAGAGATTTTCTTGGCGGGGATGAGATTATTGCCTATTCACAATCGCTAGTTTCTGGCGGAATGGATTTTGTCGCGGTGGAAGATGCAATTTTGGGGGATATTGATGCCGGGAAAGAATTGAAAAAAACTGTTTTTAATAAGACTGCAACGGGAATTGGAAGAGGTCATTCTCTGGGGGGGCTTTCGGGCATTGTTCTGGGCATACACGGAACTAAAATGATCGATTCTGGATTAACAGGTTTTTGCATGTCGAGGTCGTTGGTTACAAGCAGCAGGAGAAGAGAGACAACAAGCGAAGAGATAGCTGTTCCAGAATGCCTTAGAGGGAAAGATGAGATGTTGAACGAATATTTAGAAATCTCGAGAGATGTTTTTAGAGTTGCAGAGCAATTTAAGGCGCAGATAGGGAAGCTTGGCGGTGTCGAAACTTTCAATAAAGTTATTCCTTATAATAATCCTGCTGATTTGTTTTGGGCAGTTCCATTGGACACTCTTGCAGGGCTTAGTTTTGAGGTTAGAAGAGATAGTGAGGGCAGCGAAAAATTTGTTCCAAGAGAGCTTCATGTGCTTGCCGGTATGCTTCCTGAATTGGCTGAACGTGCGGGAATGGGAATAATGTTCAGACAGAGAGTAAACGTTCCAAGGGATACTTATTTTCATTATAACGTCTTTAAAAATCCCAAGGATCCAAATTACGCTTTAGAAAAGGCAGAACTAAATGGAATGTCTTTGGAGCCGCGAGTTGTCGATGTTCATAAGGAAATCACCCCCGGTTTTTGCAAGGGTTTGGCAAGATTAAATCAGCTTAGGAGGGAAACTATGTCTGAGAAGAATCCGGCGGAGCTTACTAAAAAGGCAATGCGGTATGTTTTGGCTTTGAACCAATTTTCTAATGAATATAACGAGTCTGTGAGATTAAAAGTAGCTGATTCTCTCTCATGGAGGGTTTGGTCAGAGCAGAAAAGACATGCCACATTGAGACAGAATGTCGAGTCTGTATATTCTGGCGCGAGAAGAGCATATTCCACCATGAAAGAAATGTGGTCTGTGATTCAGAGGGTTGCTAGCGGGAGTTCAAGTGCTCAATTGGATAGTGCTGAATTGGAGAAAGTTATTGTTATTGATGACAGATTAAAGCAGAGGCCTGAATTGTTAGTTCCTTATGTTTATCATACTGCAAGACAGCTAATGTTTTACGGAAAGATGCTTGAACAGGGCTTTGAAGAGCGAGATGCCTTGTTTATCGTTCCTAAAAATATAAGATTGAGGACTCTCGAACATTATGATTTAATAAACTTAATTGACTTGGAATTTCCATTGAGATTATGTTCTACATGCGAACCTGAGAGAAATGCCAGCTCATGGAAAAAGAGAGCAATAATAGCAAATGCGCTTCCTGAATTAGAGTCTTTTCTCCAGCCTAAATGCAATGTAGGTTATTGCACTGAGGGAAAGCCTTGCAAGAATGTTATGGGCTTTAGGGAAGGTTACGATCTTAATTTCCATAACGCAGTTAAAAGCGAGATGTTAAAATAGGTTTAAAAATATCATTTGTTCTTGATTTATTATAAGCCGACGTTGGACAGTGGTAGTCCGCTTGCTTGGAGAGCAAGTTTCCGCAAGGTTATGCGGGTTCGATTCCTGCCGTTGGCGTTTTTCTTCTATTCTACAACGACTGTGCCTTTCATGCTTGGATGGGGCGTGCAATGATAGTTGAATGTTCCTTTTTGATTAAACGTATGGGTGTATGCGCCTTCTATTGATAGGAGTTGTGAGTTTAATTCATTTCCACTATTAGATGTTATTGTATGCGAGGTGCTGTCTTTATTTGTCCATATAACTGTTGAGCCGGCTTTAATTGTAATTGTCTGCGGGGAAAATGCAAAGTTTTTTATGAGTGTGTTAATTGTTGTTGCTTGGGTGTTTTGGGGTGTTGCTTGGGTGGTATTTTGAGTTCCTAAAGGTTGATATGTATAATTGTATAGTAAGAAAATAACTCCAATAACAGCAAATGCAATAATTATGCCTGCAATCATGCCGAGCCATTTCTTATTTATTTTTTATGAGAGCTATTAAATTAATATATCTTTCTTTTTATGGTTTTAATTATCTTATAAACTATAATTAGTAGAAATGGGAGAGTAGCTGTAATAATGATAAGTCCAATGTTAAAATTTTTATTAATTTTATTTAAATATAATCCTGTCAGGACTATTATACTTGAAAGAATATAAGCCCATTTGAAGTCTGATGAGATTTTGAGGGCCAGTTTTTTGTTTATGTTTTCATAAATCTTTGTTGCGAAATAGGGGCATATAAAAAAAGCAATCCAGATAAGAGTAGAGCTTTGCATAGTTGCTCTGTTAAGAGCATTCTCAAGTATTATTCCTGCAAGATACGAAGTTAGGGCAACTTTCCACCATCTAATTCTTTTGTATATATTTGCATAAATGAACATTATAATTGTGTAGGGGATTAGCATAACGGGATTTGCTCTTTCTCCCAAAAGTACGCCAATTAGTGTTCCAAACAATATAAAGAACCAAACACTTTTTATTTTTGAATAATCTTTAATATAAAACCAGTTTATGAATGCAGGCACTCCAATCAAAACAATATCTGCAAGAAGGAATATTACTATGTATTTCACGTTCAATAGAACAGCGTTTTCTTTTTGTAATAAGTATCCTGGGATATTTGGCAAGATAATTATTGGCAAGAGCGTAAGAACGAATATAATACAAATATAAAGCAGATTATTGAATTTTCTCTTATCTTTCATCTTTTTATGCCTTTTCTATTTCAGGGCCTTCTGGGGTGTCTTTTATCAAATATCCTCTCTCTTTTATTCTTTCCCTCAATATATCTGCTTCTGCCCACTTCTTTTCCTTTCTTAGCTTTTCTCTTCCTTCTATCAACCTTTTTATATTATCTGGAATCTTGATATTTTCTCTTTTCATCTCTTTAATTCCCAGTCCCAAAACCTCATCAAATCTTTCAAGCAGCTCTAGCTTCTTTTTTGAATCAAAATTTATATCGTCAAGAACTTTCTGAAGGGTTTGAATTGCCAGAGGGGTGTTTAAATCGTCATTTATTGCTTCCAGAAACTCTTTTTCATATCTTTTTGTTTTGTCTTCTCCATTTATTGGTTTTTCTTTTATTTCTATTATCTTTTTTGTTATTCTTTCATAAGCGGACTTTGCTGCATCTAAATTTGTAAGTGTAAAATCAAGGGGTTTTCTATATTGGGTAAGAAGGACAAGATATCTGTATGCTAATGGTTTATATCCCAGCCCTTCAAGCTCCGATATTGTAAATAAACCCCCACTAGATTTACTTACTTTTTCTCCTTTAAATGTCAAAAAAGCAGAGTGCAGCCAATAGTTAACAAACTTTTTGCCTGTTGCTGCCTTGCTTTGTGCTATCTCATTTGTATGGTGAACTGGGATATGGTCTTCTCCACCTGTATGAATATCAAAATGCTCTCCAAGGTATTTCATTGACATCGCAGAACATTCAATGTGCCAGCCTGGGAATCCGATTGGATAATCAGCTCCGAAATCTTCAGGATTCCATTCTTGCTGTCTTACTCCTGGAGACTCGGAGAATTTCCAGAGAGCAAAATCTGTATTGTTTTTTTTCTCTCTCATTTCTACTCTTGCTCCTGCTTTCAATTCTTCTTTTTTCAATTTTGCCAGTTTTCCATAATTTTTGAATTTAGAAGTATCAAAATAAATTCCGTCAGATGTTTTGTATGTATATCCTTTCTTCTCAAGAGATTTTATCAGCTCTATCTGCTCTTTTATGTGTTCTGTTGCCTTTGGCCAGACATTTGGAAATAAAATATTTAGTTTTTTAATGTCTTCTTTGAAAATATTAAAATAGAAATTTGCTATCTCCTGGGCCTTTTTTCCTTCTTTTTTTGCCTCTTTTTCTATTTTATCTTCTCCTTCATCTCTGTCAGAAGTTAGATGCCCTACATCGGTGACATTTATAACATGCTTTACTTTGAAGCCGTTGTATTGAAGTGCTCTTTTAAGGATGTCTGCAAAAATGTAAGCTTTCATGTTTCCTATATGCTGATACCAATAAACAGTTGGACCGCATGAGTAAACTCCAACCTCGTTGTCATTTATTGGCTTGAATTCCTCTTTTTTTCTTTTTAGTGTGTTGTAAAGTTTGAGATTTTGCATGCCTAAAAATGGGAAATGTGATATTTAAGATTGATGGTTTGATGAGGCGGTTCATAAAAAAGTGCTTCAAACAAGTTTAAATACCCTCAAAATTTGAGTTAGATGTAATTAACGAAACGAACACATTACAATAAATGGTTTGAGATAGCTATTCTTCTTTGATGAAGAAAATGACTATTTCTTTAGTTAATCGATAAGTACAGAGAACGAAAATGGAAAAGTTTAGGAAACTTGGATTGGGTGAGCAGCTTTTGAAATCCATCAAGGATGAAGGTTTTGAAGCTCCTCGAGAAATACAAGAGAAGGCAATTCCTTTAGCTCTTGCCGGGAAAGATATAATCGGCGGCTCGGCAACTGGAAGCGGGAAGACTCTTGCTTTTGGGGCCGGAATAATTGAGAAAACTGCAAAAGGGAAGGGGATTCAGGCTCTTATACTAACACCAACCAGGGAGCTTGCTGAACAGGTCTCTTCTGAGATTGCAAAGTTTGCAAAATACAAGAAATTATTTGTTTGTGCAATTTATGGGGGGGTTGCAATGCAGCCACAAATAAGCAATTTAAGAGTTGCAGAGGTTGTTGTTGGAACTCCTGGAAGAATCTTGGACCATTTAAGAAACGGCACTCTCAATTTGTCTAAAGTTAATTCTCTTGTCCTGGATGAGGCAGACAGGATGCTTGACATGGGATTTATTGAAGATGTTGAGACTATAATATCCCAGTGCCCCAGAGAGAGACAGACTTTCTTGTTTTCTGCTACAATTACTTCAGATATAGAACATATTGCTAAAAAACACATGAAGAATCCTGTTGATATTGCTGGCGAGCAACTAGTTGATCCTTCAAAACTAAAGCAGATTTTTTATGATGTTCCTTCAGACAGAAAATTCTCTCTTCTTGTTCATTTGTTAAAACACGAAAAAAGAGGGTTGGTTATGATATTTTGCAATACGAGACATAATGCAGATTTTGTAGCTCACAATCTAATTTTGAATAAAATTGATGCTGTTGCAATTCATGGAGGGCTTACTCAAGGGAGAAGAAGCAAGATAATGGATTTATTTAAGTCAAGCGAAGTTCATGCACTTGTTTGTACTGATATTGCTGCAAGGGGATTGGATATAGAAGGAGTTTCTCATGTCTATAATTATGACTCTCCTCCAAACAGCAAGGAATATATCCATAGAATTGGCAGGACTGCAAGAGCTGGAGCTGACGGGATTGCTATAACTATTGTTTCACAAAGAGATTATAACAATTTTAATGAGGTTTTGAGAGATAGTTTCATATCTATTAAACAAGAGCAGCTTCCTGAAAATATTGAAAGAGCATTTATGCAAATTCATATAAGAAGTGGCGGTCGCGGTCACGGGGGGAGGTTTGGCGGAGGAAACAGATTTGGAAATAGGGGAGAGAGAAGAGAAAATAAAGAATTTGGCGGACGAGGAAGTGGCAGTTTCCGAGGAAGGAGAGAAGAAAGAAGTTTTGGAGGCGGGGTAAGGAGATCTGATGGAAGAGGACGAGGTGAAAGAAGTTTTGGTGGGAGAAGCGGTGGCGGTCGCGGCAGAAGTTTTGGAAACAGAGGGCGAAGATATTAGTTCTTAGATTTTCCTGAAAAAAGCCTTTATCTCATCAAAAGTCTTGAGTTGCATAAGCTCGTTCCTTGATTTTGATGCTCCTTCAATATTTTTTATAAACTTGGCTCCAAGATGCTTTATGTTTGCAATATTGCTATCTGATAATTTGTATTTTTCCGAGAGATTAAGATAATCTTTGAAGCATTTTATGTTATCTTTGAAATTTGGTTGTTCTAATTTTCCTGTTTTTAAATAATTCAATGTGCGCTTGAAGATAAGAGGGTCGCCTATTGCTCCTCTTGCAATCATTACTCCATCACAATCTGTTCTTTCTAGAACTTCTTTTGTTTTCTCTGGGCTTAAAATATCTCCGTTGGCTATGACTGGAATTTTGATGGCTTGTTTTATCTTTTTTATTGCGTTCCAGTCTGCAGGAATGTCATAACCTTGAGATGCAAGTCTTGCGTGGACTGTTATCGCATCTGCTCCTGCTTTTTCTATCATCTTTGCAACCTTCAAAGCATTGTTTGTTTTAAATCCAAGACGGATTTTTGCGGTGACTGTCAGATTTGCTTTCTTTAGAATTTCTATCATTTTTGCTATTTTTTCTGGGTTCTTTAGAAGATAACTTCCTGATTCGTTCTCATAGATTTTCTCACTTGGACAACCGCAGTTGATATCTACCAAATCATATTTTTTAAGCTCTGGGATGATTCTTTTGAACTCTTCAGGATTGTTTCCAGTTATTTGTATTCCCAATGGCTTGTCTTCCTTGCAGGTTTTCATCATATTCTTTGTTTTTTCGTTCTCATGGATAATTGCGGGAACATTAATCATCTCTGTAAATGCAAGAGATGCTCCTGCTTTTCTGCAGACTAACCTATAGGGAAGATTGGTTATGTTCAGCATTGGGGCGAGAATTAGCTGGTTTTTGAGCTGAATGTTGCCGATTTTTAGTTTTTTTATGTTCATTATCCAGAACAAGAAACTTTAAATATAAACTTTCCTTTTGCAAGATATGGAAAAAGATATAGGAAAAATCTCAAAGAACGGAGATACTGATATAATTGTAAGGGTTGATGATTTTGGGGGAAAGATTGGAGTGACAATAAGGGAGTTTGTGAAATCTGAAAGATATACTGGATTTACAAAGGCAGGAACTAGAATCTCTCAGGAGAACTTCAAGGCGTTCAAGGATTTGATAAATTCTATAGATGAGAAAGAGCTTGCTGAAATGAAGCCTTCTGAAGAAGCAATTGAGAAAAGCAAGAAATTCATGGGTTCAAAAGCCGAAAAGAAGCAAGCCACTCTATCAGAGGATGAGACGGCGTTCTGAGATAGTAGAAAGTTATATAAACTCCAGTTAATATGTGTTAACTATGGTTAATATATATAAACTTAAGTTAACAAACCTTCAGCAGAAGATTTTAAGACTTTTATTTGTAGACCGAGGAAAGGTTCTAAATCAGAGACAGACGGCAAACCTATTAAATGTTTCTGGTGCTGCAATAATAAAAGCCCTACCTGGATTAGTAGAAGAAGACTTAATTGTAACAAAGCAAGATAAGGAAACTAAAAGGTGGGCGATAGAACTAAATTCAGATAATCATAGAACAATTCAGCTAAAGAGAGTAGACAATCTGAAGATGATTTATGAGAGTGGGTTGGCAGATTTTCTTGAGAGGGAATTTGCAGGAGCGGCGGTAATATTGTTTGGAAGCTATTCGAGAGGAGAGGATACAATCACATCAGATATAGACTTGGCTGTGATTGGCAGAAAAGAAAAGAGCACTCGAATAGAAGAATATGAGAAAATTCTAAAGAGGAAGATAATAATAAACTTTTATCCTTCATTCAAAAATATTCATAAACACTTAAAAGAAAGTATACTTAATGGGATAATCCTCTCTGGAAGTGTCGATTTATGAAATTGCCAGAAGAGTTTGAAAGTTATGTTAAAAAAGGAGTTGTTAAAAGGGTTAGTCAAAGCAAGCCAAGAGCAAAGTTTTTAATCAAGGAAGCAGAATTTTCTTTAGAGGGATTAAAAGAAAGAATAAAGGTAATAGAAATAAATGATAAAAATTCGAATTCAATAATAAAAGATTGTTATGATATTTTGATGGAACTGATAAGAGCCAAACTTCTTCTAGACGGATATTTTGCTTCTGGAAGTTATGCACATAAAGCAGAAATATCTTATCTTAAGTTATTAAGGTTTCCAGAAGAAGAAATTTCCTTCTTGAATGAACTTAGCTATTTCAGAAATGGGGTGCTTTATTATGGAACTATCTTGGATAAGGAGTATGCAGAGAAGGTAGTAAGCTTTATGAATAAGTTATATCCTAGATTAAGGAGGATGGTAGATTGAGATGGCTAAAAAAGAAGATAAAAAAGATCTTGGAATAACTGCAGAAAAAGACGACTTCTCTGAATGGTTTGCTCAGATGATGATAAAAACGGAGCTTGCGGATTACACCGATGTTTCTGGATGTATTGTTTTCAGGCCAAGCTCTTATGCAATATGGGAGAAGATAAAAGACGAGTGTGATATTAGATTTAAAAAACTTGGGATAAAAAATGCTTATTTTCCACTTTTGATTCCAGAGAAACTTCTCTCAAAAGAAAAAGAGCATGTTGAAGGCTTCTCTCCAGAAGTTGCATGGGTTACAGAGTCTGGAAATACAAAATTAGCGGAGAGACTTGCTATAAGACCGACTTCTGAAGCTATTATGTATCCTTCTTATTCAAAGTGGATTCGTTCATGGAGAGATTTGCCATTAAAGCTAAACCAGTGGAATAATGCGGTGAGATGGGAGTTTACTCACCCTGTTCCATTTTTGAGAACTCGGGAATTTTTATGGAATGAGGGGCATTCTGCTTTTGCAGAAAAGGACAAAGCTATTTTAGAGGGGGAGGATATAGTTGGAGCTTACAAAGAGGTATGCGAGAAATATCTTGCGCTTTACGGGATGATTGGGAGAAAGACTGAGAAAGAAAAATTTGCTGGAGCAGTATTCTCTGAGAAAATACATTATATCATGCCAAATGGGAGAGCTATAGAAGGACCTGCTTTTCATCACGACGGGCAGAATTTTGCAAAAGCGTATAATATAAAATTTATTAACAAAAATGAGAAAGAGGATTATGTCTGGCAGAACACTTATGCTATCTCAACAAGAATGCTTGGAGTTATATTCGCAATTCATTCTGATAATAAGGGATTGATTTTGCCTCCAATGATTGCGCCTAATCAGATAGTTATAGTGCCTATTTTGTTTGATGATAGCAAGGACAAGGTTCTGAAGAAAGCAAGAGAGATAGCATCAAAACTAAAAGATTTTGGGGCGTTTGTTGACGAAAGAGAAGGATATAATCCAGGTTTTAAGTTCAATGACTGGGAAATGAAGGGAATTCCATTGAGATTTGAGATTGGACCTAAAGATTTACAGAATAATCAGGTTGTTTCTGTAAGAAGAGACAATGGAAAGAAAGAAAATATAAAAATCTCGGCTTTGGATAAAAAAATTCCGGTTTTATTGGATGAGATACAAAAATCTCTCTATTTGAGGTCAAAGAAGCTTTTTGAGTCAAAGGTTGAGAATGCTGGAAGCCTTGACGCTTTAAAGAAAGTAATTGAGGGCAAGAAAATAGGGATAGTTCCTATTTGCAAAAAGGAAAATTGCGAAAGTGCGATAAAATTTAAGACAAAAGGGGCAAAGGCATTGTTTATCTCGGAGGAGAAGTTAAAGAAAGGTGCAAAGTGCCTGATTTGCGGAGATTCTGCTGATTATCTAGTTTATGCAGGGAAGAGTTATTAAGATGGCAAAGAAGAAAAAAGGTTATATTTTAATTTCTTTGTTTGGGATGGTTATTACTCTAATAATTCATTACTTTTTGTTATCAGATTCTAATCTTCATCCAACTTTGCAAGTCTTGTTTTCTTTCTTGATTTTTACAATTGTGACTGGTTTAATTGTCAGGATTATGGAAAGAAGATAGCTTTTAGTTAGTTTTTTAAGTCGTATTCTCGATAGAGGTTTATGGCAAATACAACTAAGGAAAACAAGATACGACAAGTAGTTGTCACTGTCTGCGGGCATGTGGACCATGGCAAGACAAGCATACTTGATTCTTTTAGAGGGAGCTTTGTGCAGGAAGGAGAGGCAGGGGGAATAACACAAAAGATATCTTTTACAAAATATCCTCTATCTCAGATAAAATCTGCTTGCCCTCTTCTTGAAAAATCCGGAGTTAAACTTGAAATTCCTGGATTTTTGTTTATTGATACTCCTGGGCACGCGGCTTTTACAAACTTAAGAAAGAGAGGTGGAGCTCTTGCAGACCTTGCAGTGCTTGTCGTATCTATAAAAGAAGGCATAAAACCACAGACTGCAGAGGTATTACAAATATTGAAAGCAAACAAAGTTCCTTTTGTAATTGCGCTAAATAAAATTGACATGATTTCTGGCTGGAAGAAGCACGATGACTTGAGAGAGAGCATTGAAGGGCAGGCGATAAATGCAGCCAATGAATTTGAAGAAGCGTTGATGGTATTTCAAGGGAGCTTGAGGGAGCATGGATTTGATTCAGATTTATTTTACAATATAACTGATTTTACTAAGAAGATTGCAATTGTTCCAACTTCTGCAAGAACAGGAGAGGGAATCTCTGAATTGCTTTTTGTTCTTTGCGGATTATCCCAAAGATTTTTGAAGGAAAAGTTGAAGTTAGCAGATGACGCAAAAGGAGTTATTCTTGAGATAAAAAAAGAGAGGGGAATGGATTCTATCGAGGCTATTTTATATGATGGGGAGCTTAAAGAGGGAGACGAAATTGCGATTGCTTCTTTTGGAGAGCCGATTGTTACAAAAGTCAGGGCGATTGAAGAGATATTGCCTTTGTCTTTCAAATATCATTCTGTTAAGAGCGCAGTTGCTGCAACAGGAATAAGAATGCAACTCAAGAACAAAGAGGGAGTTGTTTCAGGAATGCCTTTCCAAAAAATATCTGGGAATCTTGATAAAATAAAGTCAGAATTCAAGAAAGAAATCTCTGGACTGATAAAAACAGACAAGCAGGGAATTATTATAAAAGCTGAATCTCTTGGAAGCCTTGAAGCAGTTAGTTTTCTGCTTAAACAAGAGAATATTCAGATAATAAAAGCAGATATAGGTCCAATTGGAAAATCCGATGTTGTCTCTGCGAAAGCAAATCTTGATATTAATCCTCTTGATGCAATCATTCTTGGGTTTAACGTTGAATTGGAAGAGGGAATTGAGAGGGGAAATGTAAAAATTCTTACGAATAATGTAATTTTTAAGCTAATTGAGGATTTGCAAAAGTGGAGAAAGGAGAGGTCAGATGAGATAGAAAAAGAGAAACTTCTTGGACTGGCTACGATCTGCAAGCTTGAGATTCTTCCGCAATATGTTTTCAGGAATTCAAATCCTGCCATCTTTGGCGTTCGTGTAATTGCTGGAAAAGCAAAAGTGAGGATTCCTTTAATGGATGAAAATGGAGAAGAGGTTGCAAGGATAAAATCTCTTCAATTGGATAAGGCAAGTGTTGAGGAAGGAAAGCAGGGAGATGAGCTGGCAATGGCTCTTCCTGGTATTAATTTTGAGAGAAGATTAAAAGAGATAAAATATCTTTATGCTTATGTATCTGAAAAGCAGATGAAACATTTCAGGGAAAACAAGGAACTTTTGTCTGGAGATGAACTTAAAGTGCTTGGGGAAGTCTCTGACATAAAAGTTAAGAAAGGGCTTAAAGAATAGTATTATCTTCTTGAGGTTTTGGCTTTTTTAAATTTAGCTTCTTTTGCTTGTATTCTATATCTCTGGTTGGTTCTTCAGATTGATTTTTCGCGTATGTGAACTTAAACTCTGCCTGATTGTTCTCATTTGGAAGATAGAGGCCTTCTGCTGTTGAATGTTCAGGCATTAATAATCTGCTTTCTCTTCTCTTTAAAAATGTATTAAAATCATCATCCCAATTAATTGTATTTGCTGTCTTGATTTTTTCTTCCAGCGTTATTCTCGGGCCTCCGTGGGCAATGGACCATTTTTCGCATGAAACTCGATGGTCACACAATTCACAGTGAAATCCGTAGAAAGGAGTAAATCTGCTGTTTTGAATTCCATCTGCTACATCGTCTAGAAGAGCTCTTACATATTCATGATCTATTGTGCTTCTGTGGGTTTCCAAAAGCTTGCCAGTTTTTAAGTGATAGTAGAAGATGGCACTTTCTTCTTTTGCTCTGCATGGAAACGATATTCTTTTTTCAGCTATTAATTGTCTTAAAGCAAGACTATATAGGCTGAACTGGGGATTTCTGTGTATTGAGAATGATTTGGCTAACGGGTCTCCGCTGTCAGTTTTATAATCTGACAGTACAACATGTCCGTCTTTTTCATCAACTCTGTCAAAGATTGCCATAACATGATGTTTTTTCCTAATGCCCTGACGATTGGGAAGCCCCTGAATATATAACTCGAACGGTTCTTCTCTTATAACGGGGTCTGGACGGTTTATCCAGGTTTCATAAAATTCTTTCATTATTCTCTCTCCAAGTTTCATATACCCAAAGAAGATTCCCTTAGTTTTTTCTTTTATCTCTTCTTCAGTTTTGCTTGGATTTGGCGTGAAAAAATTAATCGCCTGACTTAGAATTAATTGTCTGCCATTATTCATAGAATATTCCTTAGTTGGAAAGTGTTCTCTTAATTTCTTGGATAATCCATCCCCAGAGCAATATCTGAACCAGTGAAACTTGAAACTTTTGGCGAAACTTTCTTCGCTTTTGAAGTTTTTCTCGTAAAATTGGTCAAGCATGGAGTGAACAACTTTTCCGAATGAGAGGCGGACACTTTCTGCGACAATCTCATGTTTTATATATTTGAGAAAAAATGCAAATGAGCAGCCCTTGTACGTTGTTATTTTGCTTGCACTGTGTCTCAACTCTTTTACCATCTCTGGTATAATGGATAATAGTTTTTAATTATTATTACATCGCAATTCAATAATAACCTTTATAAACGCTTTTTTGGTTTGGTTAATGTGGCGCTTAAATTAAACATTTCAGAGAAAGGAAAGGCCTGGAAATTGGAAGTTCCAGAGGAGACTCTCTCTGGAAAGTTAATAGGGGATAAATTTGACGGAAAGGAGATAAAGCCAGAGCTTGATGGATATGAACTTGAGATAACTGGTGGAAGCGATAATGCTGGTTTTCCGTTGTCAAAAGATGTTGAGGGGCTTGGATTGAAAGGATTACTTTTAAAGAAAGGATGGGGCATGCATGACAATAGAGAAGGAGTAAGGATAAGAAAGACAGTCAGGGGCAAAACAATTTCAGGAACTACCTCTCAACTCAATATAAACGTTGTCAAGGTTGGAAAGAAATCTCTTGGCGAGATTTTTCCTGAGCAGAATAAGAAAGAAGAACCAAAAGAAGAAAAGAAAGAGTGAGGTCTGAAAAAATCAAAAGATGAAAAAAAGGGCAATTTGATATGGGTATAGTTAGTGCAATTTTATCTCCTGCATTTTTAGTAAACAATATCCAATTTATCGCTCTTGTTGCTGGCGTAATAGTTCTTGTTTTCTTTGAGGATTTAATTATTAAAAAATTCATATTTCTCTCTGCAGATTTTGTGAAATCCAAGATATCCGAGGGCGTTGGGGTTCTTTACGAGAATAATGGAATCAGATCGGGATGGGCAAAATTTATTAAAAGGTATGTTTCTGAAGCATTTGCAACATTTCTTGTAATATTTTATTGTTATGCTGGTTCGGTGTTATTGGGAATTTACATACTAGAACCGATATTCCAGAGATTAAAGTCAATTATTTTGATTATTGTTATAGGATTGTTTGTTCTGACGAATTATGTTATTAATAATTCCAAGATTAGAAAAATGTTGTTCCATCTTGATATTGACAATCGTAAGGGAAAGAAATAAAGATTAAGTTATAATTCTCAAGTAGTAAGAAAGATTTAAGTTTATCTTTGATAGAATAATGGCGTCGGTTGTCCTGGAAAGGATGCGACTATAGCAGCCTCTGTTGAGTGTTCAGCTATTAATACGAGGACAGGACTATAACTCCTTGTACGAAACTTGCACTCATTAAGCGATGTTATGGCGCGAGTGAGATAACCATTAAAATAAGGCAGATAGGTTAAGATTGACATCGCCAGTTGTTTGTGGCACTCATTCACCGAGTCCTAATCAATAGTTGAGATGAAAAGAGATGACAAAGAAAAGGCAGAAGAAAGTTTCTAGGAAAGTCAAGAAGCATAGTCGCGGGTCAAGCAAGGCGAAGAATAAGAAGAATAAAATAAAAAAGCTGCTCGCTTGGTTAAGATTAAATAAGAGCAATAAGAAAGTTAAGAAGGCTAAGAAGAAATCAAAAAGAAGATAATTCTTCATATTCATAGAAGACCAAAAACATAGCTTTTAAAATACGTTATTCTTTGAAATTTTAATGGGAGAACTTGAAACAATAAATATAGGGATGGTCGGGCATATAGACCACGGGAAAACAACTCTTTTATACAAGCTTAGCGGGAAGTGGACTGATACGCATTCAGAAGAATTGAAGAGGGGAATTACGATAAAACTCGGGTATGCAGATATAATTATCTCTAAGGATAAAGAAGAGTATAACAAAGAGGGCAAAGGTGAGCAGATAAGGCATGTCTCTTTTGTTGATGCTCCTGGGCACGAGATGCTTATGGCAACAATGCTTTCAGGTGCAGCAATGATTGATGCCGCAATTCTTGTTGTTGCGGCAAATGAAGGAATAAAACCGCAGACAATTGAGCATTTAGCAGCTCTTCAGGCAAAGAAAGTAAAAAACCTAATTGTTGTTCAGAATAAAATTGATCTTGTTGATGAGGAGCAGGCAAAGAAAAATTACAACGAAATAAAGGCGCTTCTTAAGGGCAAGTTTGAAAATGCTCCAATCATTCCTGTTTCTGCCCAACAGGGAATAAATCTTAATAAAATCTATGAGGCAATTGCAGAGATTCCTATTCCAAAAAGGGACGAGAATGCAACACCAATCTTTATTATTGCAAGAAGTTTTGACATAAACAAGCCAGGAACAAAACCAGAGGGGCTTCATGGGGCTGTTTTAGGAGGAACGCTAAAGCAGGGGAGATTAAAAGTTGGGGATGAAATAGAAATTAAACCTGGAAGAATTACAAAGGAAGCAAACCAGCTTCATTATTATACTCTAAAAACCAAAATTGTTAAATTATTTAATGGTTCTAAAGAAGTTAAAGAATTAACTCCTGGAGGAAGTATGTCAATAGAGAGCGAGCTTGATATGGCTCTTGGAAAATCAGATGCTCTTTTGGGGAATGTGGCTTCTTTGTCTGGAAAACTTCCTGAAATGAGCACAACCTTAAATGTAAGGTTCGAGATTTTCCCTGAGGTTTTTGGTGTTAGCGGGCATGTTAAAGTAGAACAGATAAAACTCTCTGAAATGCTGATGCTAAGCATAAATACTTCTATGACTGTCGGAATTGTAAAGAAAATAAAAAAAGATACAATTGAACTCTCTTTGAAAATACCGATAGTGCCGTTTAAGGGAGACAATGTAAGCATAGCAAGGAATATTAATAATCACTGGAGATTAATTGGATATGGTGAGGTTTTATGAATGAAGTGAGATACGGCAGAAGAGTGTCTTTATTTGCATTGAGAGACAAAGATAGCGGGGTTCTTTTGCAGCATAGAGATGATGGTGCGCCTATACTTCCAAATTATTGGGCTTTTTTTGGTGGCGGGATTGAAGAAGGAGAAAGTCCTGAAGAAGCTGTGCGAAGAGAAGCTAGGGAGGAGCTTGGTATAGAGTTAAGAGATTTAAGACTTTTCAGAAGGTATGAATCTGATTTTGAAAAGTATGGCTTGGTTGAGGAATTTGTTTTTACAGCACCTTTATTATACGATTTAAATCGCTTAAAAGTGCAATTGCATGAAGGAGATAACCTTGGCTTGTTTTCATTTGAGGAGCTTGGCGAACTAAAAATTCACAAGAACAATATGTTTATTCTCAAGGACTTGTTTGAGAAGCATAAGACGCAAGCTTTAGAGATTTTCATCTCTAACCCTTTTTACTAAAGACGGCTAGTAAAAAGGTTTTTAAAGCATTTTTTGTTTAGGTTTTTGAATATGTTTTATCTATTAGAAGTTGAGGATCATGTAAGGGTGGAGCCGAAGCATTTTGGCCTTCCTACGAAAGAAGCTGTTGAGAAGCAGATAACCGAAAGTTTTGTGGACAAGGTTACAAAAGAACTTGGTTTTATAGTTGCTCTTGTATCTGTTGACAAAGTTGAGACAGGAGTTATAATTCCTGGAGATGGATCTGCTTTTTATAATTCAACATTTAAATTGCTTGTTTGGAAGCCTGAATTGCACGAGATTGTTTACGGAACAATATCAGACATTACAAATTTTGGTGCGTTTATCAGAATAGGTCCTGCACAGGGAATGATTCATATTTCGCAGACAATGGAAGATTATGTTTCATTAAGCAAGACAGGAACATTATCTGGAAAAGCAAGCAAAAGAACACTCTCAAAAGGAGATGATTGCATCGCAAGAGTAGTTGCTATCAGTTTTAAGGCAGGGGAGCCAAAAATAGGATTAACAATGAGACAGCCAGGGCTTGGATGTCTGGATTGGATTAAAGAAGACAGAAAGAAAAGAGAGTCTGCTGCAAAGGCAGCTGTCAAGAAGGCAGAAAAAGGAGAAAAGAAAAGGGGCAAGAAGTAAGATGAATAGAATAAATATAGATAAAATAGATGATAGAAAGAAAAGGTTAGAAATAATAAATGAAAACAGAATGCCTGAAATGAGAAGGACATATGATATATTAGAAACACTAATGTTGAAAGGGGACTTAATTAGTTATAGATAAAATGGCAACATCAAAAGAAAAAGCGTGCAAGAACTGCAAGACAATATTTGAAGGTGCAAAATGTCCAAAATGCGGCTCTGACAATATGATAGACAGCTTCAAAGGAAAGATAGTTGTTTTAAAGCCAGAAGAATCTGAAATTGCAAAAAATTTAAAGATTGCAGACAAGGGCAAGTTTGCATTAAAAGTAAAATGAAAATTATAAAAGATTTTAGGAATGAATTATTGAGAAGAAGGGAAGCAAAATTATTAATAACTGCAGATAAAAATCCAGGGATAGCAAGTTCTTTAAAAGCAATTGCAGAACATTTTAAGGTCGGCGAAGAATTGATTGTTGTGAAAGCGCTAAAGAGCAAATTTGGGAGAGACAGCTTTTTGATAGATTCTTTTATTTACGACTCTGTTTCTGACAAGGAAAGAATAGAGCCAAGGAAGAAAGAAAAGAAGAAAACAGATGCTCAAGCAACAAGCGCACCGGCGCCAGCAGGAGGCAAGAAGTAAATGCCAACATCATTTGGTGGTTCGTCAAAAGAGCAAAAGGGGAAGAAGCCGCACAAGAATAAGCCTACAAGCAAGAAATACGCAAAATATTCTTTAGATGGGGAGAAAGCGAAGAAAGGGAAGTTCTGCCCAAGATGCGGGCCGGGAATTTTCTTAGCTGTTCATAAAGACAGGCTTTTCTGCGGAAAGTGCAGTTATACTGAATTTAGTGTGAAGACGAAGTAAGAAATAAAGATTAATCGTGCCGTAATTTAGAACGGATTTTAATCCTATTTTATTCCCGGTTTTTTGTTCGGAGATTATGAGAATCATCCTCTTTTGATATCTTTTCTTGTCTTTTTCTGATTCGGATAAACTTCCCCGCCCTTGTTGGGACTTTCTTGGAAGTTTTGAAGAATCAATTAAAGATTCGTTTAAGTTATTAAACCCTAGAAGAGGAGGTCTAATCAATCAAAAAGAGCGATTAAACGTCCTCTTCCGGGAAAAAGAGGTGATAGTATTACTAAAGAAAGGTAATATTTAAATCTTTCTATTTTGTTGTAACTAACTAATGAAGACATTATTCCTTGTCTAAATTAGATAGACGATTGACTGCAATAACTAATTTAAAGCTATCTAATCTTGATTTTTTGATGATAGAAGAGGATAATTCTGAAAAGGGGCCTGTTGATAAGATTGGGCAGGAGCAGATTCATAGTCTTCTATTTGTTGAGAAACTAAGCTGGCAGCAAATTATTTATGATTTGATAAAAACAGATCAACTTGATCCTTGGGATATAGATATATCTGTTTTGGCAAATAAATTCCTTGACAAAGTTAAAAAACTGGAAGAAGCTAATTTTTTCATATCCGGTCAGGTATTGCTTGCCGCTTCGCTGCTTTTAAGATTAAAATCAGAAATATTGTTTGACCAATACATTCCAGGGCTTGATGCAATTTTGTTTGGTAAAAAAACTGAAGAGAAAAGATACAATCAGGAAAGAATAGAGTTTGATGAGGAAGTTCCGGGGCTTGTTTTAAGAACTCCTCTGCCAAGATTCAGAAAAGTAACTCTTGAAGAGCTTATGGGTGCTCTTGGCCAGGCTATAAAAACAGAAAACAGGAGAATAAGAAAAGTAATTGTTGCAAGACAGCAGGAGCTTGAAACCTCTTTGTCTCTCCCAAAGCACAGAATAAATATACAGGACAGAATAAGCAAGGTTCATTATAGATTAAAGAAAATATTTTCAGACCGCAAGGAGAAACTTGCTTTTTCAGAGTTCTCTGGAAGGAGCAACGAAGAGAGAATAGCTGATTTTATTCCTTTGTTACATCTTGATGGACAGCATAAGGTCTGGCTTGAGCAGGATGGGCATCTTAAAGAAATCTGGATATTGTTAAAGAGCATTTATGAAAAGCAAAATGCTGAAATACTTGAGAAAATGATGAATGAAGCAGAGAAGGCTATTGAAGAGCTTGTAAAAGAAGAGAGCAAGAGTAGGGCAGAAAATAAAGTTATGGAAAAAGATGGAGAAAGCAAAGATGACATAGGGAGCAGCATTACAGGGTTTGGCAAGATTCCAAAACAAGTTGAAGACATAAAAAATGTTGGCGATGGGCCTTTAGATGACTGATTTTTATTTCTTCAGCGCAGAAATTAATCTTGATTCAGAGAGAAGCTTCTCCTCTCCTGTTTTCATATTTCTCAATTTGAACTTCTTTTGAGAAACTTCTTCATCTCCTATAAATATTACATTCCGAATCTCAAGAGAGTTTGCCAGCTCCATTGCTTTTCCGGGCTTTTCTGAACTTACAATGCAGGAAATATCTTCTTTTCTTAGAGTTTTTGCCAGCTTCATTACCGGCTTGTCTTTTTCTATTGATATGAGCATAGCTTTTGTTGTTTCTATAGAGATGTTTGCCAGATTGGAGATTCTTTCAAGTCCAAATGAGATTCCTACAGCAGGAATCTGCCTTGAGGCATATTTGCCTATTGTGTTATCATATCTACCGCCTGCTGCGATTGTGTTCTTTTCTCCAGCGACCTTTACTTCAAATACGTTTCCAGTGTAATATCCGAATCCCCTTACAAGACTTGGCAGGAACTTCATCTCTTTTATCCCAAGCTCTTTGCATTTTTCAAAGAGCTCTGATAGCTCTGCTGCTCCATCAAAGGCGTTTTCTGCAAAGAAAGAAAGGTCTTTTTCAAGAATCTTGAACAAAGTTATAATCTGGTTCGGGTCTGCATATTTTCTAAGCCGCGATTTTGTTTCATCTGTTCCGAGCTTGTCAACTTTATCCAGCTCTTTCATCACATTTTTTATGTCTGTTATCTGAACGCTTTCTATTATTGCCTTAAGGAGTTTTCTGTTGTTTAGCTGAATCTCAGGCTTTATTTTCAATTCATCTAAAATGCCTTTTAGCAGCAAGATGCATTCTGCGTCTGAAGCGATTGAGCTATCTCCTATTATGTCTGCATCACATTGAACGAACTGCCTTAATCTTCCTGGTCCTGTCGGTTCGTCTCTAAAAACTTCACCTATTTGATATCTTCTAAATGGCAGTTTTATATTTTGATTCTGCTTCAATATTCTTGCTAATTGAAATGTAAATTCATATCTTAATCCTAAATTTCTGCCAGCCCTGTCATTTAATCTAAATCTATCTGATACTGCCTCGTCTTCTTCATTTAGGTTGTCTGAGCGCATAAGCTCGTCAAATTCAACAATCGGAGTCTCAACTGGAACAAAACCATGCAACTGGAAATGCTTTTCAATTATCTTCTTAACAGCATTCCTCTTCAAGGATTCTGGTGGCAAATAGTCCTGAAAACCCTTTACTGTGTCTACTTCTATTTTCATAGAAATACAAAATAAAAGGGATTTTTATAGTTGTTGATTGCTTTTCTTATGTCTTGTAATATTATAATTGAGAATGACTGATAAAAATAGCAAAAAGAGAAGTATAAATACATAAATTAAACCTATCTTGTAAAATGTTAATCCGTATATCAAGACGATTAGAGAAAGTATAGTCTCTCCCACATATCTTATTTTTATGTAATTTCCTTTTGGAGATGGGTTGGCTATCCTATAATAAAATCTCCTTTTTTGATCAAATGAAATTATTAGTATAAAAGAGTGTAAGAGAAAGATAAGACCCATAGTAAGCATAATGGCATTGTTAAACTGAGTTAGATTATTACCATTATGAAAACTATATAATATCCAAAGTGACGAGGCAATTCCTCCGGCAAGAACTACCCATATGAGGTTATCATAGTGCTGTCCTGCTTCTTGTGCTTGTTTATTGTTCACATATAATCTAGATCTCTATTCTATAAATATCTTTATTCGTAGGCAATGGCACCTACCTCCTGCTCAAATCGCATAGCAAACTTCTTTGCAAGGTCTATATTCCCAAGCTTTACAATGTCTATAATACCATCATAAACTAGCATTGCGCTCTCTTTTGTTCTCTCAAATTTATGCAGACGGAAAAGATTCTCAATGAGCGATTTAAGCCGTTCTTCGTCCTGCGCGTTTTTATTTTTTTGATTGTTTCTCTTATATCTATTGTGTTCGGCCATTCGAGTTACAACCTCTATAATTAGGGCCACTCTTATTAAAGGTGTTTAAAATTTAAATAGTTTATTGTTATGGACTTTGCGAGAATAATTAATTTAGAACTTCTGCAGTTATTATTTTGACTTCATTAATTGGGCGGTCGTTTTGGTCAGTCTCAACTTGGGCTATTTTGTCCACAATATCCATTCCAGAGATAACTTTTCCGAATACGGGGTGTTTTTGGTCTAAGAAATTGTTGTTTATAAGATTTATGAAGAATTGGCTTCCTCCAGTATCTGGGCCTGAGTTTGCCATAGAGATTGTTCCTCTATCATTCCTGTTATTTGCAGTAAACTCATCTTCTATATTATACCCTGGATCACCCATCCCCGTACCAGTCGGATCGCCGCCTTGAATCATGAAATCGCTAATCACTCTGTGGAAGATTACTCCGTTATAGAATCCTGATTTTGCAAGTTTCTCAAAGTTTCCAGCAGTTATTGGCATATCTTTGGATAGTTCCAGAGTTATATCTCCAAGGTTGGTGTGCAAGGTGACTTTTGTTGCTTTATCTTTTCCCATTATGTAATATCCAATTATTCCAAAAACAACCAAACAGATTATAAATATTCCTAAAATCTTTTTGTTCATAATGAAAAATAATAAGTTTGTTATTTAAATATTTCTGGGCTTGTTTCTGAGGAAACGCCCAGACCAGGAATCGAACCTGGATATCCTTGCGGAAACCTGTTCTCGAGACAGGCGCAATACCATTATGCGATCTGGGCTTTATTTGGGAAAGCGAGGGATGTTTTTAAGATTGTGTTTTGTGTTTTAATCCGTAACCCTTAAATATCCCTCCCTCTTCGAGTTAATATGAAAAGAGGTTTTCATTAAATGGACCCAACGCTTCTTGCTGCAATTCTTGGCGGGATTGGCGGGTTAACTAGGGGTTTTGTCGGGCTGCTTAAGGCGCTTTCTTTGCGAAGAAGAATTCTCTGGGGATATTATGCCATAACTGTATTGATTGCTCTGATAATCGGTGTTTTTGTTGGAATTGTTTTTAATTTTGACAGCCGTCTTTCTCTGCTTTCTGGCTATGCAGGCACTGACATTCTGGAAGGAATTTACAAGTCATTTGCAGTGCAGAAAGTTTATATTAAGCCTAAGGTAAAATGAGATGAGAATATTATCAAGAAAAGTTGGCGTCTGGATGATTATTATTGGAGTTGCAATGCAATTCTTGAACATGATAACATATGACTATTGGGGAATAGATATTGACATATTTGGCGCGCTCATTTTTATTGTTGGATTAATAATTACAATATTTTGGTGGAAAAAATAAAGGACATTTAAACAAAATGACACAAAACAAAGAATTAATAAGATTCATAAAAGAGGCGAGGCGAAGGGGATTTGATGATTACGAAATAAGAGTTCCTTTGATAAAGGAAGGATGGAATAGCGAAGATGTTGAGAAGGCGTTTGATTCTATGAAAAGAAAACAACCGACTCATTATAATTTCAAAGATAAAGTTACTATTTATCTTAGCAATGACCTGTATAAACTTCTTGAGAAAAGGGCAAAGAAGAATATGCTGACTCTTCCAGAGCAGATTGAAGATATACTAAGAAGAAGCACACTAAGCTTGAGAAAAGGTAAACTTCGTAATGAGAAGATTGACGATTTGCTTGTTTCTTTATTTTCAAGGCAGAAAAGAGTCAAGAAGTAGGAATCTCTTTTTGTTTTTTTTTGAGTGCGGTAATATTTATAAGCTTGCAGTTTGCTCTGGAGATATGGATAATTTAAGGTTTAGAAGAGATAGAGTTCGCTTTGTAAATAAAATCAGCAGAAATGATTTAAGGATTATTGCTAGAGAATTCTTATGTGCGCTGACAATGGAAAATATTGTCTCTCTTGATGATGTGCGTAAGAAGATGGGTTCTAATTTCAGGGTTCTTCACGATAATGGTTTTGTTTCTATTGGGCAGTCTGAATCTAATTCAGATAATGTTGCATATGTAATTAGTTATTCTAAGAATGCTGGAAAAGTTCCTATTGAAATAAGAATAAGTCCAACATTTGATTATACTTGGACAATGATTAAGTGCACAGATGTGATACAAGGATATTCTCCATACTCAAAAGATACATTTGGAAATATAATGCAGTCAAAGACATTTCTTAAAGCAGACCTTTCACGAGCGACATCTGAATTGGAAGATCTGTCAATTTTATAATCTAATGATTTATTCGGCGTCTACGATTTTAATGAGATGCCAGCCGAATTCTGTTTTTATTGGGCCTACGATGGAACCTTTTTTTGCTGAAAAAGCAGCATTCTCAAATTCTTTTACCATCATTCCTCTTCCAAACCAACCAAGATTTCCGCCTTTCTTTCCTGATGGACATAAGCTTCGCTCTCTCGCTAATTCTTCAAACGACTTGCCTTGTTTCATGTAAGTCAAACATGCTAGAGCTTCCTGCTCTGTTTTTACAAGGATATGCGATGCGTTTACTTTGTTTGCCATATTTATCTTAAAATTATGGATTTATAATGGTTTTGTTTGAGTGTTTTTTCAAATGGAATCGAACACTCTTTTTTGATTAACTCAAAAGCGGAAGGAGTTGTCGCAGAACATTGTTCCGCGAGCACCATTCAACTCTTGCGAGTTGAAGGGAATCGAACACTCTTTTTTGATTAACTCAAAAGCGGAAGGAGTGAATCGAACACTCGTCCTCGGCGCCACAAGCCGACATTCTACCATTAAACTACATCCGCCATAAAAGAGTCAATTGATGATGATATAAAAAACTTGTTAGTTTGATGGGATTAGTTATTTTGAATAAGGTAGTTGGTGTTCGATTGTTCTTGATAACAGGCCGATGGTTTATTATTATATGAAAATCTTTTCATGTGCCTGTCTATTATTCCCCTTCCAGTACTATAAATTAATTTGGCGCTTTTTGTTCTTGTTTTTTCTCGTACTTTTATTATTATCTCTAAAGGAGATATCTCTTTTTCTGCCATAAGACAAACCATAAATAACAGCCTATTTAAATTTAATTCACCTTTGACTTTCATGAGAATAAGATTTTATGCTTTGTGGCTTAGCTTGATTTGCGTAATTATATTTGCATTACAACTGGCAGTTCCAGGTCTTACAGATTTGTTCTTGTTGAACAGCAGTTTTCCTTTTGAGATTTGGAGATTTGTAACTGCTATTTTTCTGCATGGAAGCCTGGCACACCTCATATCAAATCTCTTTGCTTTGGCATTGTTTGGAACAATTCTTGAATTTGTTATTGGAAGCAGAAGATTTTTGATTGTATTTTCTGTCTCTGGTATAGTTGCTAACTTAGTTGCAATTAATTTCTATAATTCTTCTCTTGGTGCATCTGGAGCTATTTATGGTGTTCTTGGAACTTTAGTTGTTTTAATGCCTTTAATGATAGTCTGGGTTTATGGACTTCCAATGCCCCTCTTTGCTGCAGGAATTTTCTGGGTTGGAGCTAGTGTTCTTGGTTTGTTTGCACCTAGTGATATTGGCGATATTGCACATCTTTCCGGGATTGCCGTTGGATTTATCTTTGGTATAATTTATAGAACTAAAAAGGAGAATATAAAAGGGGAGAGAATCAATTTGAATGAAAGATATTTAAGAAGTTGGGAAGATAGTAAGATGAGGAATTATAACTAATATGAATTTGAGAGAGAACATTAGGGCAAAAGTTAACGGGGGGCTTGAAAGAATAACCACTTCAAAACCTTTTAAATTTATTAAAAACTCATCTCTAATTGAAAAAGCGGCTTTTCTAATTATTGTACCAGGCGCGACTTATGTTCTTGCCTCTTATTATGTTGTTAAGTATATTTCTTGTGGGAGAATAAAGGCTGATGACGATTATAAATTATATTGATTTTGTTTGAATTCTTAGTGCAGTCAGTGGATAATATTAATTTTGATTTGCTCTCGCCTTAAAGCTCCTCGCTTCACTGCGGGCTTTAATCCTTCGACAAACAAAATGCCCCTGCCGAGCCATCAGAAAAAGTATAATGCCCTATTTTAATATAATAAAGTTAATAAGGCGTATACATATATAAACGTTATGCCTAATTTAGAAATTCATAAAGCAATAAGCAAACACAGAACTGGCGAGGACTATGAGAAACTACATAAATGGATGGACGAAGCAACAGCTTATTTGGGTTACAATCATAGACTAGAAAGACATTTTTACACCCAAGAATATAAGAATTATATAGAAAAAGAATGGGACAAGAAAGCAGTTGTTGAGTGGTTATTTCACATTGCCTTGGACAATATGGAAACAGCTTCTAAATTTGCAAAAGAAGCTTACTCTAAAGCCTATGAAGAAATTAACATCTGTTTTGATAAAAATGGAGAAGTTGTAAAATGTGAATTTACAAAAGTTCATCCAAATTCTAAAGGTTCTACAATTTGGAGTAAGGAGACTGATTAAAATGGGTTAACTATTTGCAGGGTGCAGAAATGTAGAAGTTTGTTAATTCCAAGTTTTTTATCCAATCTCCTTTATTTTTGTCTCTTTCTTATAACTTTAAAACCTTCATAGGCAACAAAAAGCCCGAGTACAAACATGACTAAAGAAACAATTGTCAAGAGATAATTGCTAGTTGCCAAATATCCTCCTGCCCCGAATGTTAAATAGAGGAGGGCAGTTAAGGTGGTGACAAGAACAAAAATCGCAGGAATTATAATGAATTTAACTTTTTTTCTTGTAGAAATGAAGAATGCAGTAACAGCTATTAGGGAAATAGAAGCTATCAGTTGATTGGAACTTCCAAACAATTTCCACAAGGTTTCATAAGAATTTGTAACTGCTAAAAGCCATGCAGGAATTAATGTAATTAATGTTGTCAAAAATCTATTCTTAAATTTTGGGAATAAATTCTCAGAAATAACGAATCTTCCAAGTCTTGCTGAAGTATCAACAGAAGTCAAAATAAATTGATTAACCATAAATGCTCCTAACAAAGCAGCAATTCCAACAGTGATAAAAGGAATTCCTATACCACCGACAATATTACCGAAGCCTGAGGAAAATAATACTATCCATCCTTTTTCTAACGCCAACTGGAAGCCCCCTTCCCCCAAACCCCATTTCAAACCAGCTGCAGCGACAATTGTAACAAGAATAGCAAGTCCTCCTTCCATCAACATTGAACCATAACCAATAGATTTTCCATGTGATTCCTTGGCGAGCTGCTTACTTGTTGTTCCAGAAGAGACTAATCCGTGAAATCCTGAAATGGCCCCACAAGCAACTGTGATAAACAATATAGGCCATAACGGAAACGCGCTGCCGGAAATGTATGTGGGAGCATTCATGACGGGCCTAACAATCAAGACACCTAAAAAGCCTAATCCCAAAATCAAAACCATTTGAATAGCACTTATATAATCTCTTGGTCTCAATAAAAACCAAACCGGAGCAACAGAAGCAAGTCCGGCATATAAAATTATTATAGTAACCCAGATATTTCTTAACAAGGTTGCATCAGAAATTGGCAAGTTTATTGGTATTTTGTAGCCCGCCCAAGTAAAAAAGAAGACGAATACTATTGCAATTGCGCTCGAGATTATCCAATTCCAATTAAATTTCTGAACTCCAATACCTAAAATTATAGCAATAGCCGTTATTGCAATCAGCGGAATAACCAAATCGGGCTTTCCTATGATACTCTCTGCAGCAGAAACAGAAAATACGGTAATTATCAGAATTAATGTAATCCAAATCATTAAACCAAAAACCCATCCTGCCCTCGAATTCAAATAATCTTTAGTTATGTTTGAGACTCCTTTTGCTTTGTTTCTAACAGAAGCAATTAAAGTAACAAAGTCGTGCATGGCACCGATTAAAACGCTTCCTAAAGCAACCCAGAGAATAACAGGCAGCCATCCAAAATAACTAATAGCTAAAATAGGTCCAATAATCGGGCCCGCTCCTGCAATAGAAGCAAAATGATGTCCAATTAAAAATGGTTTTTTCGCCGGAGAGAAATCAACATTGTCTTTGTAAAGAATGGCGGGAGTTTTTTTCTTATCGTTAATTTGAAGTCTTTTCTCAATAAACCTCCCATAAATCCTATAGCCCAAAAACATCCACAACGCTACAATAATCACAATCCAAACTGAATTCACCATAAACCAGCCAGGAAAAAAGAGTATAAAAATTTACTTTAAAATCAAAAAGTCCTTGTGTTTTTGCCTTGGCTTAAAAGCCAAGGTTTGTTTAGGACTTTTGGATGCTCAATCTAATCTATTCGTTATGGCAAATCCAAAATTCTTTTCTTTTATTCCTTCAGCAAATCGTGGCTATTAAACCACGATGAAGGGCCTGTAACTTTTTCCGAATGTCCCTGCCGGCTGAAAGAATTTTTTGGTTTGATTTGAATTCTTAGTGCCGTCAGTGGCAGAAGATTTTTAATCTTCTGTCATGCCCCTGCCGGGATTTGAACCCGGGTTTAGGCCGCGAAAGGGCCTCGTCCTTGACCACTAGACTACGGGGGCTTATCTGTTATACTAGCTAAACTTGGACGTTTTAAAAACCTTAGTTTTATCTATCGATAGGTAGTTAGTGGCAAAGGGGAAAGAAATAAAAACTAGTAATTCCTTAACTAAAGCAATGGAATTTAACGACCTTATCTTTAAGGAGTTAATCAAGAGAGGTTACTCTCTCGAAGGAAGAACCAGAGTTTGGGATATTGCAGATTCTAAATTGTGGTATCTAACTCCAGAGCAGGCACAGGGTTTCTTAGATCTGGAATCAGATAAAAATTATCAAATAAATATAATACAAAAAGAAGTTGATTTAATTAATGCAAATATGGAATCTATAATTAAAAAACTTGGGAAAAATCCACTAAATATGATAGATATAGGTTGTGGCGACGGTAAAAAAGCGGTAATCTTTATTAAAAATTTAAAGGGAAGATTGTCTTTAAGATACTGCCCGGTTGATATAAGCGACTATATGGTTGAGAAAGCTCTTGAGAATATTAGGGGAATTAATGTGAGTGAGATTGTTGAATCTCAATACAATATATCTGATTTTGATAATCTTGGGAATATAGTTAATCTTTTGAGCAAAGGCAAATATAAAAACAATTTATTTTTGCTTTTAGGCAACACTCTCGGCAATTTTGAGATAAATGAATTGATGTATGAAATTAGAAGCAGTATGAAACCTGGAGATTATCTTCTGATAGGGAACGGTCTTGATAACAGAAATGTAGATGAGATAGTTAAATCATATAATAATGAGAATATGCATAAATTTCTTATAAGAACACTAACTCAAATAGGATTTGATCCATTGGAATTGGAATTTGGCGTGAGGTTTGCTAATTCGAGAGTAGAAATGTATTATACTATCAAGAAAAACAAAGTTATCTATTTTCAAGGCAAGAGCATTCGTTTTAATAAAGGAGACCAGATAGTTGTAGCTGTATCTTATAAATATGAAAGTGATGAGTTTAGGAGTTTTATGCAAATATATTTTGATGATGTAAATTTTTATATTTCAGATGATGACGCTTATGCGTTGGTGCTTTGCAGAAAGTAATTTTTTAGGCATCTAATTCTCTATAGATATTGAATGAAAATGATCCCACTGGGATTTGAACCCAGGACCCCCGCCTTTCCTAAATCTCCTTTGACCAGAAAGGAGGGAAAATATGGCTCTAATGAGCCATACTCTTATAAGAGCGGTGCTCTAACCAACTGAGCTATGGGATCAATAAACTGCAGTTTGAGAATATATTTAAATCTTGGTTATCGTTTATTTTTATGATAATCGGCATAACAGGACCAATGGCATCCGGGAAGAGCGTTCTTGTTGAGATGCTTGTAGAGAGAGGGTTTTCTTATTTTCAACTATCTGAAGAAGTAAGAGAAGAGGCAAAAAAGCTCGGAATAGCCATAGAAAGAAAGGCACTGCAGGATCTTGGTAATGCAATGAGAGAAAAATACGGGAATGGATATTGGGCTGAAAGGGTTGCTGCTAAGATGGTTTCCGGAAAGAATAGCGTTATTGACGGGATAAGGAACCCTGGTGAGATAGAGGTTTTTAAAAAATTTAGCAATTTTATTCTTGTTGGAATAGATGCGCCTATTGAGAAAAGGTTTAAGTGGATAATTGCAAGGAATAAAGACAGCGATCCCAAGAGTCTTGATGAAGTAAAAGCAGTTGATGCTCGTGATAGGGGTGTTGGAGAGTCTGATTCTGGACAACAGTCAACAAAGTGCTATGAAATGGCTGATGTTTATATTCAGAATGACGGCACATTTGAGGAATTATCCAAGAAAATAGGCGACCTTCTGGAGACATTAAAATGTTAGTTGGGCTTGTTGGGCGCCCAAACTCTGGGAAAAGCACTTTCTTCAAGGCTGCAACATTGATGGATGTTTTAATAGCAAATTATCCTTTTGCAACAATAAAGCCAAATCACGGAATGGCTTATGTAAAAATAAGAGATTTGGCTGCTGATTTTGGTAAAGTCTCCAATCCAAGAGAAGGTTATGTTAAAAAAGGTCTGAGGTTTGTTCCGTTTGAATTGATGGACGTTGCTGGGCTTGTTGAAGGAGCAAGCAATGGAAAAGGGCTGGGAAATGAATTTTTAAACGATTTATCAACTGCGGATGCTTTTATTCATATTGTTGATATGTCTGGAGAGACAGATGGGGAGGGAAAACCGACAAAAGACTATTATCCTGGAAAAGACATCCATATAATTGAAAAAGAACTTGATTTATGGTATCTTAATATTTTGAAAAAGGTTTGGGGAAGTTTTGCGAGAACTGTTGAGATGCAGAAGAAAAATTTTGCTGAAGCTGTTGCAAAGCAATTTTCAGGGCTGAAAGTTGATGTTGATGACGTAAAATCTGTAGTTTTGAAATCCGGGCTGAATCCTGAGAAGCCAGCTTCATGGACAGAAGAGAACCTTGCAAATTTTGCCAGAATGCTGAGAAAAAAGACAAAAGCGATGATAATTGCTGCAAATAAGATGGATAGACCAGACAGCGCAGAGAATTTTAAGAAAATTAAAGAAGAATTTGATTATCCAATTGTGCCTTGCTTTGCTGACGGAGAATTAAGCTTGAGGCAGGCAGACAAAGCCGGTTTGATTGATTATATTCCAGGAGAGAAAACTTTTGAGATTAAAAAAGAGTTAAATGAGAAGCAAAAATCTGCCTTGGAAGAGATTAAGAAAATAATTGAAAAATATGGCTCAACAGGAGTTCAGGAGATTATAAACCAAGTTGTCTTTTATATAATGAGATATGTTGCAGTTTTTCCTGCTGGAGCAAAAATGACAGACAGCAAGGGAAATGTTCTTCCTGACTGTTTTTTGATGAGAGAAGGCTCAACTGCCCTTGATTTTGCATTTCGCCTTCATACAGACATAGGAAAGAACTTTGTAAAGGCAATAAACCTAAAGACAAAACAGGCAGTTGGAAAGGATTATCTCTTGAAACATTTAGATGGAATAGAGATTATTACACGATAGAATATTGTTTATTGATTTTGGGGCTCTTGCTGTTTCATTCCTATTTTATTTATATTTTCGATGAGTTTATTTTGTGAATCCTTGCCAATTTTCATTCTAGTTATAATTACAAGCCCCTTTTCAGTATGCAAAGACCCATTATCTGAGGTTTCATCGCAATAATGGTCTGAAGTGTAATCGTAAGGGTTTAGCCTTGCATTAATCCATCCTATCTTATATTGGTCTTCATTAAGATTTGTTAGCACGTTCTTAGCAAGCATTATATCTTTTCTCCCTCTTATACAGTCCACCCAAATACTACAAAATCGGAAATTATCATTGACTATATTTAATGGGTTGCTATCTAAGAAATGAGCAAGATCTTCTTCTGAGTATTCATCAGTATGGCGGCGATCGTAATATGGGAATTTATGTTCTATATTTGGGGATTTAGATGTTCCGTCTAATTTCAAGGAAGTAAATGGAAAGACTTTTAATTTTTTTGAGTATTGAGTTATTTCTTTTGTCAGCTTTCTTAATTCTTTAATCTCTTCGTCCCTTTGCTGCACATCTCTACTATCAGTTGGATCGAAATGCCTTTGGGTTTGAGATTTTGTTAAAACTTTTTCGTATAATTTACTGAAGTCTTCTGGTACCACAGCATGTGCTCCTGCACTTAACTCTATGGAATAATTTGAGAGTATCTCTGTAAGTTGTTTTAATTGTGTTTGATTATCATACCTGAATGTTAGTTCGTCTTCAACTGCCATAGTAATGTACATTATGAATAGTATTTAAATAAATGTTTGATTAATTATATATGATAATAAAAGTCAAAGTAAAGCCAAACTCTAAAGAGGAGAAAATTGAGAAGATTTCTGAAAATGAGTATAAAATAGAAGTCAAAGAACCTGCTGAAGACAACAAGGCAAATATTTGCGTTACAAACTTGCTTTCAAAAGCATTGGATGTATCATACAAAGATATTAAAATCAAGAATCCAACTTCAAGAGAGAAGATAATTGAGGTTAAAACTGAAAAATAAAATGGGGCTCAAAATACTTGTCAAAGTTGTTTTTAACTCTTCTAAAGAGAGCTGGGAAAGTTTTGGAAACAACAGATATCTCTTGAAGTTGCAATATCCTGAAGATTCTGGAGCTAAGGCTGTAATTAGTGCTTTCATCTCGAGACAGATTGGAGTTCCGGCGAGCAAGATTAGCTATCTTGGACATGATCCAAGAAAGAATTGGCTGTTTGAGATTTTATAATCAAAATGAGGTATGAAGAAGCTTTAGACTTGAAAGAGAGGATGATTGACATTGTCAAGACTCTTGAAATGAACCATATAGACTTGAATAGAATTGAATGCCTTAGAAGTTTTGGCTCTTCAACAAGAAGGACTATCGCAAGATGCCATGCACTTGGTAAGGTCATGCAAAAGGCAATGAGAACAAGGGCTTTTTATACAATTGAATTTCTTGAGAGGTTTGATAAAATGAAAAAAGAGGAGCAGGACAAAGTAATAATTCACGAGCTCTTGCACGTGCCAAGAACATTTGGGGGTGGCTTTAGACAGCACGATTTTGTCTGCGAGAAAAACATAGAGATACTTTATGATAAATTCATGGAGGCAAAGGACGAAATAAAGAGTGATGGAAAAAATAAAAATTGGTTTTGGAAATAAGAAGATTCTTGTTAATACAAGAAAGCTCTCTTATTTTGATTATTTTAGGGGGTTAATGTTCAAGACAAAGAACAGCGAGAATCTTCTCTTTGATTTTGGCGGAAGATGGGGAATTCATTCTTTCTTTGTTTTCTTTTCTTTTCTTGCGTTATGGCTTGATGAGAAGAACAAGGTTGTTGAATGGAAAGTTGTAAAGCCCTTTTCTTCTTTTGTAAGACCAAAGAAAAAATTTGCGAAATTGATTGAAATTCCACTAAATGACAAGAATAGAGAAGTATTAGCTGTTTTTCGACGATAAAGAGAAAGGTTTAAATATGCCGACGACTAAATTTAATTGTTAGATATTATAATTAAAAGGAGGTAAAAAATGGGAACAGTTTTGGTTAGAAATGTGGTGAAGCGCAAACCTGGCTATTTATATTATGTTGACGGAAAGGGAAACGTATGCGAGGCTAAAATGGCTAGAGGCGGAAGAAAGAAGAAGTAAATCTTCTTTTCTTGCATAATTTTCCTTTATTTTTATTATTTTTATGTTAATCAGGTTTTATTCTTTTCTTTTAAGATATTCTGTATACGAGGCATAACCCCTTTCTGCCGTTCTCTCTTTTAAATAATCTGTCCTAGAGGAATAGCCTGCTCTTTTGGCCTGCAGATATGCATAACAAGTTCTCCAGCTTCTTTTTATTTCTTTAGAAATCTCTTTTGCCCTTTCCTTTATCTCTTTTGACTCATCGTCCAATGCTCTTATCGTTTCTTCAAGTTCTGAGGTCATTTGTTGTTAATCTTGGTGCATCTGCTCAAAATATTGCTTGAGCCTGCTGCAGATCTTGCTTTTTATTATTTGAGCTCTTTCATAAATACATTGTCTGCTGACTTCATTTTTTTCTATTATTTCTGAGAATGTCAATCCATCGCCTAGTTCTGAGAGCAACTTTCTTTGAAGTTGAGTTAGTTTTGTGTCAGGACTTTCTATAATCTGCCTTACTTTTTTACATAATTCCTCTCTTTCAGCTATACTCTCTGGCGTAACGGACTCGTAATTTGTTTGGTACTCCCTTAACCTTTTTAATCTCTTTTTGCCAACGTATATTCTGTGCTGTTGGGCGTTTGACGTGTCTTTAGTATATTGAAATATATAACTACCTACAGTTCTTTTATTTGATTTTAGATCTGCAGAGATTCTATCTGCGTTCTCTGTCTGAGATTCAAGCGGATTATATCTTTCTCTTACTGCTTGTTCTAATTTTGATGTCATGTATAGTTTTATTCTTAGAATGGGTTTATAAAGTTATTTGAAGACAATTTTTAATGATATTGGGAATAGAGTGCACGGCGCATACTTTTGGAGTAGGAGTTGTTAATGAAGGCAAAATTCTTGCAAATGTGAAAGATATGTATATTCCATTGAAGGGAGGAATTATTCCTATGGAAAGCGCGAAGCACCATTGCAAGGTTGCAGATGAATTATATTCTAAAGCGTTGTCTGTTGCTGGAATTTTAGAGAGAGAAATTGGTGCTATTGCACTTTCAAATGCACCAGGATTATCTCCTTGCTTGATTGCAGGAATGCAATTTGCAAAAGAAAAAGCAAAAAAACTTGGAGTTCCAATTGTTCCTGTTAATCATTGCATTGCTCATCTTGAGATTGGGAGGAGCGTTGGAGCAAAAGATCCGGTTTTGCTTTATGCTTCGGGGGCAAATACCCAGATAATTGCTTTTGCTTCAGGAAAATATAGAATATTTGGGGAAACTCTTGATTTGGGTGTTGGCAATTTTATTGACAAAGTTGCAAGGCATTTTGGGATGCCTTTTCCAGGAGGACCTAAGATAGAAATTGCTGCGAAAGGAGGAAGACTAATCGAGCTTCCTTATTCGATAAAAGGAATGGATGTTTCTTTTTCAGGGATGCAGACAAAATTGCAGCAGCTTTTTGATAAGGGGGAAAAAATAGAAAATCTTGCGTTTTCAATGCAGGAAACTGCTTTTGCAATGCTTGTTGAGGCAGCAGAGAGGGCAATGGCTCATAACCTCCAAGAAGAGCTTGTTCTTGGAGGTGGGGTAGGTTGCAATTCAAGATTGCAGGAGATGTGCAAAATAATGTGCGAGGAGAGGGGAGCGAGGTTTTTCTGTCCAGAAAGGGCTCTTCTTACTGACAATGCTGCAATGATTGCATATACAGGAGAGATAATGTTTAATTCAGGGATTAAAGTAAATGCTAATGAAATTGATATCTCTCCAAGAGAGAGAACAGACGACGTGAATGTGACTTGGAGATAATTGTAGCAAACTTTATAAAGCAATATTTCACACTAATGTTAAGCCTATGAGGCAGCAGAGATTGAAATCTCTGTACCATTCAACTCTCGCGAGTTGAAGGCAATTAAATATGCGGAGGTCACATGGACTTCTATAATATCGTCGAAGCGGCAAGAAAAACAGGAAAGATTGATAAGGGAACGAACGAAGTTACCAAAGCGATAGAGCTTGGAGTAGCAAAGCTTGTTGTTTGCGCAAAAGACGTTGAACCAAAAGAAATTGTTGCTCATCTTAATATTCTTTGCAAAGAGAAAAATATTCCTTTTGCTGAAGTTGATTCAAAGCAAAAACTAGGTATTGCTGCCGGAATTGGAGTTAATGCTTCTTCTGTTGCAGTAATAAACGGCGGCGAAGCGGATTCTGATATTGCTCAATTAAAGAAACAGGCTTCTAAGTAAAATGGGCGGCGGAAAACAACGAATAAGGGATGCGACTTCAGATTCAACGAAGCCATCTGGAGGAAATATTTCTGGAAGATTCAGTTCTGAGGGACCAGTAAATGCAGTTGTTGAGTCAATTGTAGGAAGAACAGGTGCAAGGGGAGAAGTAACTCAAGTTAATGTTAAAATTCTTGAAGGTAGAAACAAAGACAAGGAAATGAGAAGAAATGTTAAAGGTCCTGTGAGGATTGGAGATTTATTGACATTGAGAGAAACAGAAATTGAGGCAAGAAGAATAAGAGAAAACAGGAGGTTACGAACTACGTAATAATAAGATGGTAAAGTGTGCTTTTTGCGGAAAAGAAGAATCTCCCTATAAAGGTGTTCATTTAATTAAAAATGATGGCTCAATAAATTTTTTCTGCTCTTCAAAATGCAGAAGAAACGTTCTTAATCTAAAAAGAGATAAGAACAAGCTGAAATGGACAGAAGCTTACAGGATAAGCAGACAAAGAACTGGTCAGAAAGATATAAAGAAAGAAACAAAATAGGAAAAATCTAGTTTATCGTCGGTAAATTCAAAAAAAGATGGCAAAGGTTTATAAAGCAAGTTTGATTTTTTATGTCAGAGAAATAATAATAATATGATTGCTAAATCTAGCGAGGAAAAAGAGAGATCTTACAAGTCTGAGCATATAAAAGTACTTGAAGGATTAACAGCGGTGCGTATGAGGCCAGCGATGTACATAGGAAGCACCAGCAAGATGGGACTGCATCATTTAGTTTATGAGGTTGTTGATAATTCTGTTGATGAAGCTATGGCGGGTTATTGCGATTCTATTGTTGTTTCCATAAATAAGAATGGGAGTATAACTGTAACTGATAACGGGAGGGGAATCCCTGTTGAACCGCACCCAATTTATAAAAAACCTGCATTGGAAATTGTTGTTACAAAGCTTCATGCTGGAGGCAAGTTTGAAAAAGGAAGCTACAAGGTTTCTGGAGGTCTGCATGGTGTTGGAATAAGTGTTGTTGCTGCATTATCTAAGCTGATGAAAGCAGTTGTAAAAAGAGGCGGTAAGATATATCAGCAGGAATATAAAATTGGAAAGCCACAATATGATGTAAAAGTTGTCGGCAGTTGTGATAAAGATGATACAGGCACCGAAGTAACTTTTTTTCCAGATGAAAACATATTTTCAACAACAAAATTTGAATTTTCCATTTTAGAAAATAGACTTAGAGAGATTGCATTCCTAAATAAAGGTGTTAAAATTGTTCTTGAAGATGATGAATCAAAGAAAAAAGAGACTTTTCATTATGATGGCGGTTTGATTGAATTTATAAAATGGGTAAATAGGAGCAAGGAGCCAGTGCATAAGCCTGTTTATTTTGTTAAAGAAGCAGAAGGGGTTACAATTGAGTGTGCTGTTCAATATAATTCTGGCTATCAGGAAAATGTCCTTAGTTTTGTAAACACAATAAATACTGTTGAAGGCGGGACTCACGTTGTTGGTTTTAAAACTGCGCTTACAAGGGCAATAAACGATTACGCAAATAAAAATAAACTGATAAAAGAGAATCTCACTGGAGATGATGTTCGCGAGGGATTGACTGCAATTATTTCTGTAAAGGTTCCTGAGCCGCAGTTTGAGGGTCAGACAAAGACAAAGCTTGGAAACAGCGAAATAAAAGGGATTGTTGACGGCATTGCAATGAAAATGCTTACAGAGTTCTTTGAGGAAAACCCTGCTGTTGCAAAGTCCATCGTAAATAAATCTCTTGAGGCACAGAAAGCCAGAAATGCTGCAAGGAAAGCAAAAGAGCTTGTAAGGAGAAAAAGCGCGTTTGGTTTTGGGGGGCTTCCTGGAAAACTTGCAGACTGCTCAAAGAACAAGGCAGAAGAAACTGAATTATATCTTGTGGAAGGCGATAGTGCTGGGGGTTGTTTTGCAGGAAATGTCGAAGTGGCATTGGCTGATGGGAGAAATGTTTCTTTTGAAAAATTAGTTGAAGAAGCAAAAAATGGCAAGCAAAACTTTTGTTATGCAATCAAAGAAGATGGAAGCGTTGGAATAGAAAAAGTAACTAATCCGAGAATTACAAGAACAGATGCTTCTGTAATAAAAATAACATTAGATAATGGTGAAGAAATAACTTGCACACCAGATCATAAATTTATGTTAAGAGGTGGGACATATAAAGAAGCTAAAAATTTAACAAAAGAAGACTCTTTGATGCCGTTACACAAAAGAATCTCTAAAATCGGCGGAAGAATTACAATTGAGGGCTACGAAATGATATGGGATCAGAATAAAAACTGGATTTTTACACACATGCTTGCCGATGATTACAATCTAAGAAACAATATTTATCCAAAGGAACAAGGAGATCATAAACACCATATAGATTTTAACAAGAGAAATAATAATCCGACAAATATTGTTAGGCTTTCTAAAGAAGGCCATCTTATTTTGCATACTGAGAATTTGGTCAGGACATTGCACAGGGAAGATGTAAAAAGAAAGGCGGCAGAAGCGCATAAAAACCCGGAGTATAGAGAAAAAATGAGCAATTGGGCAAAAAATCCCGAAGTTAGAATTATGATAAGTGAGAATAGTAAAAAACAATGGCAAGATGAGGATTATAAAAACTATATGAAAGAGAAATTCCTAGAGTTTTATAATTCTGACGAAGAGTATAGAAAGCGAAATAACGAGCTGCTTGATAAAAACCAAAAGGAATATTGGGCTAATCCGGAAAATAGAGAAAAAGCAGCTGAGAAAGTAAAAGAGTTCTTTAAGAATAATCCAGAAGCTAAGGAATATTTGTCAAATCTTGCCAAAGATCAGTGGAAAGATGAAGAATTGATAATTTGGAGAAGACAAAAAACAATGGAGCAATGGACGCCAGAATTTAGACAACAACGAAAGATAGCTTATAACCAGACTTATTATAGAAAAACAATTTCTTTGATGAAAAAAGTTATTGAAAAAGAAGGTAATTTGGATAACTTTGATAAGATAAGAATTCAAAACAATGATAAATCTATCTTGAGCCTTAATACATTCAACAAGAGATTTTTTGATAATAATAAGTCGAGAATGGTTGAGACTGTTCAAAATTGGAATCATAAAATTAGGAGTATTGAATTTTTGAAAGAGAAAATTGGTGTTTATGATATTGAGGTTCCCAAAATGCACAATTTCGCTTTAGCATCTGGAGTTTTTGTCCATAATAGCGCGAAAATGGCGCGCAACAAGGAATTTCAGGCAATTCTTCCATTGAAGGGTAAAATATTGAATGTAGAAAAAGCAAATCCCGTAAAGGTATTATCAAATGAAGAAATTTCCAATCTTATAACTGCGATTGGAACAGGAATAGGTGAGCAGTTTAAACCTGAGAGTTTGAGATATTCAAAAATTATAATTATGACTGATGCTGATGTTGATGGCGCGCATATTCGTACATTGTTATTGACTTTCTTTTTCAGATTTATTCCTAAGTTAATAGATGATGGGCATTTATACATTGCAGTCTCTCCTTTGTACAGAATAAGAAAAAGAGGGGACCATTATGTTTATTCAGACGAAGAACTGAAAGATATTCTAAAGGAAATGGGTGGGAGCGTTGATGTACAAAGGTTTAAGGGGCTTGGAGAGATGAATCCTGAGCAGCTTTGGGAGACAACTATGAACCCAAAAACGAGGTTGTTGAAAAAAGTTATTGTTGAAGATGCTGCTATTGCTGATGAGGTCTTCTCAAGATTAATGGGGGAAGATGTTGAAGAGAGGAGGAAATTCATAGCAGAGAGAGCTCACGAAGCTCAAATTGATATTTAAAATGACACCTGACAAAGCAACAGAAGAGAAAATAAAAGCAGAGAATCTTGCTGACAAGAAAGCTGAAGCTGAAGAAGCAAAGAGAAGGGAGAAGAATCTTGTTGAGAAAGGCGTTGAAGCTTCTGAAATAGTTGAGGAGATGGAGCAGTCTTTTATTGACTATGCGATGTCTGTAATTGTAGACAGGGCATTGCCTGCTGCGGAAGATGGATTGAAGCCAGTTCACAGAAGAATTCTTTATGCTATGTATATGCTTGGATTGGATCCTTCTAAACCAACTATGAAATCTGCAAGAATTGTCGGAGAGACAATGGGCAAGTTCCATCCTCACGGAAATCTTGCTATTTACGATGCGATGGTTAGAATGGCGCAGGATTTTTCATTAAGATATCCTCTTGTTCATGGTCAAGGAAATTTTGGTTCACTTGACGGAGACAGCCCTGCTGCAGAGAGGTATACTGAAGCCAAATTAAGCAAGATAGCGGGGGAACTTCTTGCGGATATTGAGAAAGAAACTGTAAAAATGCTGCCTAACTTTGATAATTCTCTTAAAGAGCCAGATTCGCTGCCTGCGAAACTGCCTAATCTGCTTATTAATGGAGCAACAGGAATTGCTGTTGGAATGGCAACAAATATTCCTCCTCATAATCTAACAGAAATCTGCGATGCTGTTGCAGAATGCATAAACAAGCCAGATGTGACTATAGAACAACTCTCTGAAATTGTCAAAGGGCCTGATTTCCCGACAGGTGGAATAGTAATGGGCTCCGGAATTAAAGAAATGCACAAGACTGGAAAAGGAAAACTAATTGTGCGCTCAAAAATCTCAATGGAAGACCACAAAGGAAAGCCAACAATTGTCATTACAGAGATTCCTTATCAGGTAAATAAAGCAGAACTTGTGAAGACTATAGCAAAACTGACTTCTGAAAAGAAATTCTCGGATATTTGGGATATAAGAGACGAATCTGCTAAAGGAAAAGTAAGAATAGTTATTGAATTAAGAAAAGGAGTTGAGCCAAAATATACTTTGAATAAATTATACAAGCTTACGAATGTTCAGACCAGCTTTGACGCAAATATTCTTGCTCTTGTTGATAAAAAGCCAAGAATCTTGACTCTAAAAGATGCGATAGTTGAATATATAAAATACAGGCAGGTTGTTGTAAGAAAAAGAAGCAGGTTTGAACTAACAAAAGCTGAAGAAAGGCTTGAAATTGTTCTTGGGATGCTAATCGCTTTGAAGGAAATTGATAAAATTGTTGAGCTGATAAAAAAATCTGAAAATGCCACCTCTGCTCACGAGGGTTTGATGAAGAAATTTGGACTGACAACGCGCCAGGCAAAAGCTGTTCTTGAAACAAGATTGCAACAGCTTACTCATCTTGAAGCTACCAAGTTTAAGGAAGAAGAGAAGACGCTTAGTGCAACTATATCCGAGCTTAAAAGGATTCTAGGAGATGAAAAAGAAATATTGAAGATAATCAGAAAAGAAGTTTTTGAGATTAAGAATAAGTACGGTGATCAGAGGAGAACAAAAGTTGTAAAACAAGTTGAAGAAATTTCAGAGGCAGACATAATTGAAAAGAAAGATGTTGTTGTAATGATGACAGAAGGAGGATATATTAAAAGAGTTGATTTGAGAGATTATAAAGAGCAGAAGAGGGGCGGGGCTGGAGTTTCTGGCGGAGAGCTAAAAGAGGAGGATATTGTAAAGAAAATGATTGTCTGCTCCACTCACGATAATCTTCTATTTTTCAGCTCAAGGGGAAGAGTGTATTGGCTCAAAGCAAATAATGTTTCTGCTGCTGAAAGGCAGAGCAAGGGCAAGGCGCTTGTAAATCTTTTGAACTTGAGAGACGAGACTATTGCAAATGTAATGGCAATAAAGAATTTTGACTCAGGCTATCTGATGTTTGTTACAAAGCTCGGAATGGTAAAAAAACTTCCATTGAAGCTTGTTTCAAAGCCAAGAAGCACAGGAGTAAGAATAATTAATCTTCCAGCTGACGGCTCTGATGTGATTATTAATGTAGCAATGGTAAACGACAAACAGGAAGTCTTAATCTTAACAAAGAAAGGTTTTGCAATAAGGTTTATTTCTGATGAAGTAAGGCCAATGGGAAGAGCAAGCTACGGAGTTAAGGGGATTGATCTTCGTTCTGGCGATGAAGTTGTCTCTCTTGAGAGCGTTCCTTTAGACGGAAAGACAACTATTCTTACAATTACAGAGAAGGGTTTTGGAAAGCGTTCTAATCTTGACGAATACAGAAAAACAAGCAGGGGGGCAAAGGGAGTAATTAATCTGAATGTAAGCGAGAAAACTGGAAAGGTTATAGGTTCTATATCTGTAAGCGACAAAGATTCTGCCATAATCACTACAATAAAAGGAATGGTTATAAGAGTTAAAATGAAAGAACTAAGAGTTATGGGAAGAGCAACACAAGGAGTTCATGTTGTAAAGCTTAAGGAAGGAGACAAGGTTGCTGATATTGTTAAAGTTCCAAGCGAGAGCGAGCTTCAATCATTTGTTGTGAATAATTCTTCTGAACAAAAAGAACTAAAGGTCTATTAGATATAAATAGTGTCCCTCTCTAAGGATGTAATAACCATTTCTTCCAGAGTTCTTATAATCTTATAAGCTGCTACTCTTCTACTTGCTTCCTGAATATTTTCTAGAACTCGCCTTATTCTAAAGTAGGCCATTCCGTCATTCAATTCTTCTTGAATATCTGAGGCTTTTCTAAGTTTTTGCAAAATATTGAAACCCTTAATTGGATTGAATGGCTCTATGCGCTCTATTCTTATGCTGTTCACTTTTCTGTCTCCATCTGATAGGGGGGTTATGCAAAAGATTCCATTCTCTGGCCAAGGAGCTTGGTTTTCTGCAGATATAATCTCAATGTTGTCGGTGTTTGTATTGTTTGTTATGTAATATCTCATTTTGATAGCTCTTCATCTATCACTTTCTTAAAAGCAGAATATGTCTGGGCGCCTTCAACAGCCCTTCCATTTATGAAGAATGTTGGTGTACCTTTAATGTTTTTGCTTTTTCCCATTGAGATATCTGCTTTTATCTGGGAGGTATATTTTCCAGAGTCAATATAATCAGTGAGATTTTTTGGGTCAGCTCCAAGGCTTATAGCAATTTCTATCATTTTACCTACATTGTTAAGATTATTTTGGTCTGCATATGCTTTCTCTGCAAATTTCCAGAATAATTCTGGATTTTGTTTGTTGAGCCCGAAAGCAACTGCATGGGCTGCTTCAGCTTCTCCGTGCCCTGGAAAATATTTGAAGACAATTTTAACTTTGCCAGTTTTGACATAATTATCTTTTATTAGAGGCATTGGCGCTTCCCATTCTGGAGAGCTTGATTTGAGAGCATTTTCTATAGATGGATTTGCCCCCTCTACTGCTTGACAGAATGGGCATGAGAAATCAGAAAATTCATATATTATAACTGGAGCATTCTCCGAGCCAAGGACAGGAGAATCTCCTATTGATAGTTCTTGAGTGGTTATCTTATTTGATGATGAAATGAAAAATATTATTATAATTGTTGCAATTGCTAAAATAATTCCTGCAATCCAGATGGTTTGGTTGTTTTTGGTTGTTTTTGGTTTCTCGGGTATAACCATTTTGAGAGTAATAAAATCAATTATAAAAATGCTTCGTATAAAAAGATTTGCTATACAAATCTTTAACCTTCGCTTCTTACGAAGCTTCAGATAAAAAGGTTATTATATTGATAATTTTGATTATTGTTATAGGGGTTGTGGGGTAACCTGGTTAGCCTTCGAGTCTCGGGGGCTTGAGATCCCGGTTCAAATCCGGGCAGCCCCATTTTGTTATGGTTTAAAGATTTGGATCTCGTATGGTCTCGTACTTTAACTTCTCTCTGCCGCCAAGTGCTTGATAGATTAAGCGATGCGTATCTCTTCCTTGAGCTTCAGAAACCTTGTATCTCTCAAAAATATCTACAAGATAAGTTTGTAAGATATATATCGATAACTTTGGTGTGCGGATTTCTGGTGATTTATAACACTCTTTATTGATTCGTTTTTCCAAGTCTCTATAGTTTATACAAAAAACATTAATTACCTCATTTTTAACATCTTCAGAGAGTGAAGACTTTCTAATAGCTTCATTTATTTGGTTTATATCCTCTACGCTCATAAACTGGCAAGACTCTCTGAACTATATAAGAATTATTGTGATTGTATTATATCTAACTAACAAGGTTTATTAAATTTGGAAGTCTTTGTTAAGAGAAATAAAATGAAATATAAAGCATCAACAAAGTCGTTTTTGTTGGGGATTGCAGGTTTTATAATATCAATTCCTACAATAGCGGCAAAAGGATTTTTCTTGTTTGGCTATCCTTTATTTGTGCTTTCTATCTTAATGTTTGTTCTTGGTATTTGGCAGTTGATTATTGATAATAAAAGATAGGTTTCTATTTTCTTTTCAGATGGTCGGCTGCTTCTAAGTGATTAGAAAGAGCTTTGTAGCTGTAGTCCAATAATTCTTTGTTTTGAATTCCATTTTCCGGATTTAAGAGAAACTTGTTAAGTCTTTTCCATGCTTTTTTATATCTAATTAAGTTTGGGAGCCACCCAAGAGTCACATTAGTGGATGCAGAAATGTAGATATTTTTAGTATAATTGCCTCTTGGGTAATATTTGAACCATGCGGTCTTTTGATTATTCTTAATTGATAAAATAATCTCATATCTGTCTTCTCCCATTTTTATATTTGCTTTGTGTTCTGTAACTTCATCAAAAGTAAAGTCTACTTTTTGTTCTAATCCCATAAAAATTTGATATTTTTCCGCGTTTATAACATTTATTGTGATATAGAGCACAAACTATGACTTTTAAGTCATAGATGATTGTATAGTTTGTCTCTGTCTCCCAAAATCCTTTCAGATAAATCTGAGCAAACCATGGGCTTCAGCCCATGGTTAACACAAGGATTTTGTGATGTTATAAATAACATATTATTAATCATTTATGAGTAATAACATTTATATATAGAATTTAATCTGTTTTGTTATGGAATTAAGTGAACAAGAGAAAGAAATTGAAGCTAGTGGCAGAAGCCTGCTTGAGGGACTTGTGCAGAATTTTGAGGAAGAACTCGGAAGCAGTGTAAGCAAAGAGATAGAAGTTGACACAATATCTAAAGATTATGCAAGGTTTAGGGCGCGCATTGCTGGAATAGTAGATGCTACATTGTATGTTTATCGTGACCCCAAACAGGCAGAAGCTGCGCTAGAACATTTTGAAGCAGAGGGTGTGAATATAGCTTTCAAGAGCGATGATAGTGATTTTATTTATTTTGGTGCAGATAACTTGGAATATTTGGCTTAGAAATGGCTTGATTGAGGAGGTAATAGCAGTTTAGTCACCCTACTTCTTGAAAATAGAGATTAACTCAAAATCTCAAACCATCTTTCTTTAGTATCTCAATTAAAAATCTAACAAATGGATTAAGATTTCCAGTTTTGTGCGCTGTTTGAAGAACTCCATAATATCTAAACCTTCTTTTCTTTGGAATATTAATTAGAGGAAACTTATTTTTATGCATAATAAAATTCATCAATAGTCTACCAACTCTTCCATTTCCATCTACAAATGGATGTATTCTCTCAAATTCTATGTGAAAATAAGAAGCTAAAATCAAGGGGTGTAATTTCTTCTTATTCGTTGAGTACCATCTTAGTAAAGATGCCATTAATTTATGCACTTCTTCTGGTTTTGGGGGGAGATGCATTCCAACTTTAACTCCAACATTCCGGTATATTCCTATCTGCTGCACAAGATAAGATTTTAATGTGTTTACTACGACCAGTCTATGTAAATTCAGAATAAATTCTTTAGTTATGTCTTTCTTATAATCAAGTATAAAATCAAATGCTTTTTTATAGTTTAGCACTTCATAAATCTCTCTCATTGATTTTTCTTTTGGGACAATTCCTTCAAACAATAAAAAGGAAGTTTCCTCAAAAGTTAAAGTATTTCCTTCTATACCTGTCGAGTCATAAGCAAAAAGAGAGCAAAAGGTTTCATACCTATTCTCATAATTTGCTTTTGGCTCCTTAGAAAAATCTCTTTTTACACTCGCTAAAAATCTTAAGTCCTTGTCTGTTAATATTTCAGAAAAAATGTTTAATTTTTTGTCTGCTTCTTTCTCTTTAATTTTCAGTTTCTCTTTTGAGAGGTTAACTCCCAAGTACACTCTTTCTTTATCTGTCTTTTTGCCTCTTTTTACGCTCTTAACTCTGTAATAATACTTCTTACTGCCTCTTTCTTTTATCTCATTATAAACCACATTTTATATACGTCCACCTTGTTTATAAATTTTTTGTTATGGTGGACACACAAATATCTCTATTTACTCCAAAATAAAAACCGCCCCAACCGGCTCAGAGATTGATATCTCTGGGACTTCAACTCCAGTGGAGATTGAAGTGAATCAGACATGTCCGATTCAAGAGTTGGGAATGGACTTACAGTCCATTAAACGCCCCAACCGGGAATCGGACCCGGATCTCATCCGCGACAGGGATGTGTACTGAACCATTATACGATTGAGGCACGATAATGGTTGGCTGGAGTGATTTTTAAAACTTACTTTTTGTTTGTTTTATTGCTCGTCTTTGTGATAGAAATCCAACAAGTAAATGGTTTTTATATTCTTATTATAAGAATATGATAGTCTCGATGATCTAATGTAAACTTCTCGCGTTCCTTTTCTGTCAAATTTCATAGGTTTGCCTATTTCAGGATTATTTGCTATCTTGAATAATATCTTCTCGATTCTTTCTCTCATAAACGCATCTTTTATTTTGGAAACAACCCTCTTATAATTATCTGAAAATATTAATTTTACCATGTCTTCATTTCTTTTATGAAGTCATCAAATTCCATAGTAGTACACTTTCCTGCCTCTATTTCTTTCCATGCTTCTTCTGTTCTTCTTGCAAATTCCAAATCTTCTTTCAATTGTTTGTCCATTTTGCTAGCCTTCTTAATAATTATTTGATTACCATTTTTTATGATAACCAATTTCTCACCTTCTTTTATGTCTTTTCTCATATCAAGAGGTATTACAACTTGCCCCTTTGAACTCATCCTTGTTATATCCATCTCCGCCATAGTAAGACTATTCTTACTACATATTTAAATCTTTCTTTTAAGAACAATGACTAGATAAAGACTATTCTCTCTTTTTGTTTATTGAGTTTATTCTTTATCTTTAGCCTGGTTCTTACTTAAACTTTCAGTCCAGAAACTTGGCAATGAATGTGAAACAGCTCCTTCAAAGTCTGAATCAATAAGATAGACAAATCCTCTCTTGTCTCCTTCTAATTTCTTGAATGCAGAATCCGCTTTCTCGTAGAACTTCTTTATCTCGGGGCGCTCCATCTCTAACTGCAAGAGACTGCCTTGTTTTACAAGAAGCATATCCGAAAGCTTTAGAACATTCTTGTCTATCATTCCAGTGTTTTGTGTTATGAATAAAACAGTAAGATTCTTGTGCCTTGCTATTGCGAGAATTCCTGCTAATCCTTTATTTGTTTTGCTCATACTATCTCTTGAGCCGAACGATATTGCTCCCTCATCAACTAGGAGTGCAGAGCCCTGAGGAGCATCTTCTATGTTTTCTATAGGGCTTATCCATTCGGGCATGTTCTCCTGGGAAACTCCAAGAACAAAGCATTTTCTTCCTGTTTTATGATGAATATTCTCAAGAAGCCTAAACCCAAGTGCGCTCTTTCCGCTTCCCCTCTTTCCAAATATAAGAGAGATTATTGAATCTTCGTGGATTCTTTTCTCAGAAACTTGGTAATCTCCTGAAATTGCTTCTAAAACTTGAAGAGGGTCAAACATCGCTCTCTTTCCGTAAGTTGGGCTGCTTCTTAGCTTTCTTTTTTCAGAACTCTCTTTTATTTTTCTTGATGTAACTCTATAAAGAGAGCTTATTAATTTGCTTATTAACCACCATATTCTAGATGTAACATTGTATATTCCTTTTATAGACTTGCTTATTAACCACCATATTCCCTTAAGAAGATACCAGATTCCAAGAAATATCCCTTTGAATATCCATCCAGTGATTTTCCAAAGAAAATTTATCTGCTGCCTTTTCCTCGTCATTATTTTAACCTCACTTTGTTTGTATTTCCAAAAGGAATTTTCTCAATAAGGTTTCTTGCTTCTAGGTTTCTGATAACTCTGCTTAGTTTGGCCTTAGAAAATCCAGTGCTTAATTGCAACTGCTTTTGCCATAATTCTCCTCTGTCGGATTTTCTTAGATTGTCTAGGATTTTCTTTTCAGCATCAACAAGATGCTTGTCAATCTCTGAGCTGTTTGATGTTTTCTTTGTTTTCCCTGCTAGTTTTGAATATGCATAATATATTCCAAATAAAACTATTAAAATAGCCGGAATAATCCATGTAAATGTGTTTATGCCAGAATTTCTGGTTTTTATAGAAATGAAGAAAGGAAAATCGTCTCCTCTCTTTATATTATTTAACTCCCAAATAACAAATATCTGCTCTCCATCTGTTTCTGTCTTAAAATTATCTGGGAATATCTTCTCTGATTCAAGAGAGTTGCCTTCTTCAATAGCTATCTTTATTGTAACTTTTGCGAAATCTTCGTTGAAAACAATTTTATCAATAAGATAGTAACCTCCTGCAATTTTTGATAATAAGTTCTGAGAGAGATAACTGATTCTGATGTTTTTTCCTTTTATTATTAGGTTTTTATCTTCAAGCGAGTAGTTTAAATTGGAAGAGATTGAATGGGCATCACTCGGCAGAGAGATTGATATCTCTTTTTCACTCTCAAAATTGATTTTTTGATCTACAAGAACTTTTTCACCTATTTGATTAAATACTATCTCGGAGCTTTGCGCAGAAGCCAGAGAGATGAAACTAACTAGGACTAATACAGAACAGATTAACCTGGCTTTAGAGTTCATATATGGCATTTTATGAAAGCAAAGCTCGTATTTAAATATTTTAATTTTCTTAAATTGATATGGGCAGAAAGAAGAGGGTTGCAAAAATACCAAAAAATGTGCTTCTTAAATGCCCAATTTGTTCTATGAAAAGCAGGGCGATTGTATCTATTGACAACTGCCCGCAGTCTTTCATATGCCCAAAATGCAATGCAGAAGTCAAAAATCCTCTTACTTCTTGCTGTGTTATATGCGCATTCTCTGGGAAGAAGTGTCCTAGAACTCTTTTTGCTGAAGCGAGAGTTAAAGGGCTTGAATTGAGATAGCTAAAATAAGGAAATCAGAAGCTTTTCTTGTTTTTTAAAAACTTTATCAGTTCTTTGCTTATTTGGGGCTTGCCGTTTATGATTGGATAACAATAAGGGAGTTCTATTGACTCAATATCGTTTATCTGAATTGTTAAATTGTCTTGAAATTTCATCTTTTCCAGGGGAACTCCAGATATTATCTCTTTTGTTACATAAACAGCGTTGTCTGTGCTAAATTGCTTCTTTCCGATATTTCTTGCTTCTGTATTTTTTATTTTGCTCGTTAATTCTGAAGAGGTTCTTTTTCTTGGAGGGTAATCTCCTAAAATTCCCCCAAATATAAGATAGTCAAATTTTTTTGCCTCTCTCGGAGTTAATGTTTGTTTGGCTTCTGGGTCCAAAATACATGAGTTTTTAAGATTAAGCTCTGATACAGATTCTTTTATTTGTTTTCCAAGTCTGCTTAGATTCCTGTTCTTTCTTTTTATATTTGTAAACCAGAGATTTTCTTTTCCTACTATCTTTGAAATGTTCTTGTATTCTGTAAGGCACCATTTGAAAACTCTGGGCTCAAGATGCTCTATTATGTAAATTGCCATATTATAACTTATTTTATGTGAATAAAAACTTTTTTAAATGCACTGACATAGAAGGTTAGATGGTTATAAAAGGAGATTTTAGATTAAAAAGTCTTTATGTTTTTATATTTCTTGTAGCTGTTGCAATAGTTCTTTTTGGAGCTTTTGCTATGATGGTTGCAAGGACAGATGTTAATATTATATCAGGAGCGGTTTCTGTAATAAAATCTACTATCTCTGGTTCTATTAGCGCTTCTCTTGCAAAGATAGAGGGCAGTTCGTTAAGAATGTATAGGGTTGCAATAATAGAGAGCATTGTTCTTATAACAGGAATAATTACTTCATTATTTGGCCTTCTTTATTTATTTAAACATTATTATCTGACTGTACAGCTTTCTCTTATAGACGAACTGACAAGACTCTATAACAGAAGGGCTCTCTATAAAATTCTTGATGTTGAGATAAAGAGGGCAAAGAGGTTTAAGCATCCCCTTACCATTCTTATGGCTGATATTGACTTCTTTAAAGTGTATAATGACACAAACGGACATGTGGCTGGAGATGTTTTGTTGCAAAAAATATCCAAGATGATGCAGGAAAGCATAAGAGATATTGATACAATTGGAAGATATGGCGGGGAGGAGTTTCTGGCAATACTTCCAGAGACATCACATAAAAATGCAGCCAGAATTGCAGAAAGAATAAGAAAGAAAATTGAGAACGGCAAGTTTAAGGGGCAGGAAAAACAGCCGCTTGGAAAAGTTACTTTAAGTCTTGGGCTTGCTACATTCCACGGAGACTATAAAGAAGGAACGCAGTTAATACATTCTGCTGATCAATTATTATATGAAGCAAAGCGGGCAGGAAGAAATCAGGTTAAAAAAGCATATTTCGGTAGGGTTGATAAGGGAGAAGATTAACTATCCTTTCATTACAGCTATCGGAACTAATCTTGCAATAAGGTTTCCTATTCCTGCTTCGTGAGAGACTCTAACTACTTCGTCAATATCTTTGTAGACTTCGGGGGCTTCTTCAACCAAGGCTTTTTTGCTCGTTGTTTCAACCAATATATCTTTTGAATCCATTTCTTTTTGAATTTGTTCTGAAGTCAATTCCCTTTTCGCTTTGCTTCTGCTTTCTACTCTTCCGGAGCCGTGAGCAGTTGAGCCAAATGTGACTTCTTCTGCTTTTTTTGTTCCAACTAAAACATAGGAGGCGGTGCCCATACTTCCTGGGATAAGAATTGGCTGGCCTATTTTTCTATATATGCTTGGAATTTCTTTTCTTCCTGGACCAAAACTTCTTGTTGCTCCTTTTCTATGTACGCAAAGTTCTGTTTTCTTGCCATCAATATTAAACTCTTCCATTTTTGCAATATTGTGGCAGACATCATAAACTAAATTCACTTTTGCTTTCGGGAAATATTTCTTAAAAACTTTCCTTACGCTATTCATTATAATCTGCCTGTTGCAAAATGCAAAATTTACCGCGCAATTCATTGCTTTCAGGTATTTTTGCCCCAAATCGCTGTTTATTGGCGCATTAATTAATTCTCTGTCAGGAAGGTCTGCAAATCCATACTCTTCTTCCATTAGCTGAATATAATCACTTGCTACTTGATGGCCCAAACCCCTGGAACCACAATGAATCATTATTGTAATGTTTTCTTTATCCAAACCGAATGCTTTTGCAATCTTTTCGTCTAATATCTTATCAATCTTCTCTATCTCGAGGAAGTGATTACCTGCTCCAAGGGTGCCTAGCTGTGGAACTCCTCTTGATATTGCTCTCTGGGATACATTTTCTGGGAGAGCATTTTTCATTCTTCCATTTTCTTCAGTACATTCCAAATCTTCTTTTGTGGCCATTCCTTTCTCAAGAGCCCATTCTGCTCCTTTTTTTAGAACCTCTATAATTTCCTCTCTGGAATATTTCTCTCCTCCTCTTCCTACTCCAGAAGGCACTGCTCTAAATATATCATGCAATATTTCTTTTCTTTTTTTCATGAATTCTTTTACAGGAATGTTTGTTGATAAAAGGCGGATCCCGCAGTTAATATCAAAACCAACACCGCCGGGAGAGATTATTCCTTTTTTTAAGTCAAAAGCTGCAACATTGCCTATGCAAAATCCATAACCCATGTGACCATCTGGAAGCACAATTACATTATTAACAAGGCCTGGGAGAGTTGCTACATTCATTGCCTGCTTGAAAGTTTCATCTTCCTGCATTTTTTTTAACAATTTTTCTGAAGCAAAGACCAAAACAGGGACATTCATCTTCCCAGTTTTTGGAATTTCCCATTCAATGTCTGATATTTTCTTTAGTTCTGTCATGTTGTATATTGAAGAACTTGGAGGTTTATTAATTTAATTGGGTGTCTGCTCATTTATATATCTGTTATGTCAATATTTAATAATATTGAAACTCTTGTGTAGAACATGACAGAAAGAGAAGTGAAGACAATTGAAGGTAAGGAAGAAATAGCAAGAATCATTGAAGAAAAGATTAGGGGAAAGAGGTTAGTTTTCACTGATTGGTATAAAATGGGGCTACTGAAAAAAGGAATTTCCGAAGATAAATCTGATGAAGTTTTTCCTCAGTTGGATAAAGTGGAAGTTATAGAAATAGAAACTTTGAAAAAAGGAGATTTAGGTTATGAGCTCTTTTATAAAATGAGCGGCAATACTACCATCTCAATAGGAACAATTCCAAAAGAAGATACATTACTGATAATCCATTTGATAGAATATAAAAGAAGTTTAGATTACAGATTTAAAAGATTTAAGATGTAATTAATATCTTTTCTTCAGTAGGTATTGTATAAGGAATTGTTTCTGTCTTATTCAAGCCAACCAACACGACTTGTATGACAAATCCGCCTCTAACTTGCATTATATTTATTTTAGCACTACTTAGCTCCTTGAGAATATTTGAGTCCTTTTCGATAGATTTCAGATAGTCTGAAACATCTCTTATCTCTATATTTGCAACTCTATTTTTTGTAGTTATATCCAAAACCAAATTAAGAATTTTTACGCTACCATAGACTTTTTCATCATCTTTAAGATTGTTAAATACTATTAGCCTGTCTAAATCTTCATTATACAAAAAAGTAGCTTTCTTTTCCATGTTCCTTTTCTTCTTAAGTATATGAAACGCATATTATATTTAAAGCTATCTGGAAGTGGGGATATTATTCATTTGACCTCTGAAAATATGCCTTCTTTATCTCGTCGCTCGGCTCTATTATCTGCAGTTTTCCTTCTTTTGCAAGTTTAATCAAAAAGTTTATCTTTTTCATAAAATATCTCTACTCCTTTTATTATAATGTGGCTCTTTTCTATTTCTTTAATCAAAATACTATCCTTATTATATTTGCCTATCTTTACGCTTATCTTTGAATCAATTGACTCTATATTTATCTTTAAAACTATCTCGTATTTAAATGTTTTCGAGAGCCCCGTAGTGAGCATTGCATTTAATTCCTGTTATACGAGGGTGAGGAGCGATAGCGACGAAAGCGCAGCGTGGCGAGGATTTTCGTAGAAAATCCGCAGAGTTAATTTGGAATTTGTGGATGGTGGGAAGGACGCAGTTATTTAACACAGGTTAATAATGAAACATAATTATCGTAGGGTTTATTTTTAGATTTATTAACGGAAAAACCAACATCTTCTAGAATTTTAATAATTTCAGTTTCGGGAAGCCCATTTTCCATAATCATTTTTTCATTTTTTCTGCTAGTTACCCATAATTTTTCCCATTCTGTTTTGTATTCTGGCAATAATCCTTTAGATTCAGCTTCTTTTTCCAGATTTCCCATAACATAATTCATCACACCTTTTATTGATAATGGAATAGAAATAGATAAAATTCCTCCTTTTCTTAAAACACGATAATTTTCTGAGATATAGCTTCTGATATTCCGAACAAAAGGAATAACAAAAGAAGAGGCAACACCATCAAAATAATTTTCAGAAAATGGCAACTCGGCTTTTAAATCAACTTCTTGAATTTTCAGTTGAGTTTGATACTTCAGACATTTCTGTCTTAATGAATCTAAAGCATTTCTATTACAATCAACTGCTACAACTTTGTGCCCGTCTTCAAGAAGTTTCAATGTTAAGTTGCCAGTTCCTGCACCACTATCTAAAACAGAATAGCATTCTTTCAGTGCATTTCTATGAAAATCAAGCATGGCACAATACTTAGAGTATGCCATCTGAAATTTATCATAAAAACGAAAATGGGCTTCCCAGTGTTCCATATAAAAAGAAATACGTTGGTTTATTAAAAGTTATGGTTTGCGCCCTTCTAAATTAGGGGTGGGTGGTCGGGGGCTACAAATTCCAATTAATTACAGATAATCGCTGTTAGTTGCCCACGAATACTTGGAGTGGTTGATTTTTAGTGCAACGATGCCGAAGGCAAAAAATCAAAGTTTGCCCCCGAGCGTTTTTCGT